>Ga0256407_10000069_pt1 | contig 247105 bp, 211 predicted proteins | sample RumenRJG_04DNA_FD_193489 | JGI IMG/M metagenome (GOLD analysis project Ga0256407, IMG submission 193489) | Bovine rumen microbial communities from Lethbridge, Alberta, Canada - RJG_04 | ecosystem: Host-associated > Mammals > Digestive system > Stomach > Rumen | place: Canada: Alberta...
AAAAAACAGGTCTTCCTCTGACATCCTATTTTCTGTCAAAAGGTCAGATAAAAAAGATGCTAAGTCACAGGTTTTAATCTGTGGCTTAGCACTATATTTTCCACTTCAACCCCGAAAGTCAGGTACTATTACGAGGGCTATAAGAGCGAAGAAATTTCCGGGATCATAGGAAAACCGGCATCTACAATCAGAAATTATCTCTGTGAAGCCAGGATCATTCTCAGAAAGTATATTGAGGGAAGTGAATATGGAGAATAACAATATAAAAAATGCGCTGGACAAGATCACCCTGCCCGAAGAAAACGATCAAAGGGTTCTCAAAAGCATTCTGCACCACAATGGAAAAAAGGGCAGGTACAGTCGTGCAAAGCTGCTCCGGGTCGCTGTATTTGCAGCGGTTGTGCTATTTCTCATCGGGGGATCCACGGTGTACGCAGTAATGCATTCCAGAGGAGCGCTTATTTTTGGCGGCAGAAGAATACCAACGAGTGAAATTAAAGGTGATGTAAACGAATGCCGTGACCAGATAAGGAAGCAGGTAGAGAATTATGATATGTTTTCATCTCAAAGCCCTCATACAGTTGATAAGCTTTTTTCGGATTACAAGGATGCCGTCAGCTATGTGGGGTTGGATAGAACCATCATTTCCGCCCCGCGTAATCTTACGGGAGAAACCATCGTAAGGATAACGGGGAATGATGCCGGTGATCTTGAGCTGATATCAATCGAAAATGAATATTACAAGTCTGAATTGCTTACAGCAACTGCATATACATATATCTACACCGATTGTTATCCATTTGAAGTCAGCATTGGCGGTACAAGCTATTCTGATGGGTTCGAAGGAGTGGATTTTTACGGAGAGAACATTTCTGTCAATGGGAAAGAGTTCAGGGTAGTGAGTTCAACTCCCTTCAGCGACGAGTGGCTCACTAAAGACGTTGTCTTTCAGCAGGATGGCATTATCTATCAATTGTTTGTAAGGTATAAGGAGGTGGAGTCGGAAAAGGTAGAGAAGATCATCTCAGAGTGGATGAATGCATTTTAATGATGGGGTAGAAAAATAAAAAAAACAAAACACAGAAATTCTCAAATAATCTTAGATGCAGCTTTTGTTACTTTAAGCAGGATAGCAGAAAAAACGCAAATAAAAACTGCAGAGGACTCTTCTTTGAACCGCAAATACCGCAAAGCCTGAGAAAGGAGGGTAAAGAAAAATGAAAAGAGCTCGGTTTCGTAAATTAATGACAGTACTTTTTGCCACTGCATTGATTTCCGGTGCGCCTGCAATTTTATCTTCTGCGCAATCGTATTATATTAATGCTTCGATTAATGAAGACAACAAAGAAAGCTTTACAGTAGAAGTGGTTGATTTACCTTTTACTTCAAGTATGGCATCGGAAACAATGAGCTCATCATCAATCTCATCCATCGAATTCAAACATGTTAATTCAAACATTCAGACTTCCAGAAATCAATCCGTTTCCACTAGTAAAAGTGATTGGTATCTTTTTGCGGTACCTAGAAATGGTTGGAGTACTTGTTCTATCAATATTTCATATCTAGAACGTTACTTGACGTACAATAACTACATCACATTTAATCAGCGAGAAAGAAGCTACTATGCAGATTACGCTTACGCAATTGAGCGTCCAAGCATATCATTGGGGAATGTCTCACATTATTATCCTTCTGGAACTCTTCGCAGGACTTTTACTTCATGGTCAAGTTTTCCCGTTATTTTTCCAGGCGATTATGCCGAATATAGTGCGACTATGAACAGTTCTTCCGAAAGCTACGAAAACCATGCAGGGTATTATGGAGTTTTGCCATTTCAAGTAGCATGTAGTGGAGGATATCCGAGCGTTTATCCCGATAACCTGTCATTGTCGTTGGAATCGAATTAAGGGGGGAGGGAAGAAGACTATGAAGAGATTATTAAGCGCCGCAGCAGTAATATGTTTTTGTGGCATTCTCATTGTGGGAGCAAAGGCTTCCGCAGGAAAAGCAAACGATCCTTCATCAATTGACCGTCTTGCAGAAATGATAGCGGCTGAAAAGCCCGGTCGTGAAGTGCGTGATCAGAACGGAGAATTCTTTGTCACATCTCTTAAGACCGAGGGGTTCAGTGATGAGAAGATTGGGCTAGATAACATTGCTTTTGTTGGAAAATCGATCCTGATCACGAAAGATGAGATTTCTGATGGGGAAAGATTCTATCTCGCAGAAGGGGCAACTCAGAAAGAAGCCCATGAAAAAGCGATTAATTATTTTAAAGAGTACGATGCTTTGTATATAAAGGCTTTAGGGGCAGGCTTTAGTGCTGATGATAAAGAGGTCCAAAGTTATGTTGCGTCGTTAAAAGAAGCTTCAAAGACGGCAGCAAACAGTGAAGATGTCATGAAGATAATCAGCGCATATCCTTCCGAGGACTATTATTGGGACTACATGTTGGAAGTGTACAGGAAGCAGCTCCCTGTCCAGAAATATGTTGCTTCATTGGAGAAGAGTTTTTCTGAAAAATCTGGTATTGATAGAGGTTCTATGGAATTTGCAGAAGCGTGGGAAAAGGAGTTTGCTCGGATAAAAGAAGAGGCGGCAAAGGAAGAGAACTTTACCGACAGCTTCACTAAAGAAAATCTGAAGGAATTTCTGGCAACATCAAAATAGTAGAGAGGGGCGGGGATCAGAATTGGAATTTACTATCGAAAGAAACTTTTGGTATTAGCCCCCTGGGACGGGGCCAGCGGTCCATTAAAATACCCTCCTTACTGGTTGTCCAGTAAAGAGGGTACATATCAAAGGTAGCAGAGCTAAAAGAGAGTACCGTGTCAAAAGGTGACTATGACAGGATAGTTTCCGAAAGAGATGAATTAAAGTCGAAAGTAGCAGAACTTGAAGCGGTAGCAGCCAAAGCTGAAGCTGCAGCGTCAGAAAAAAAGGCTGAAGAGGACAAACAAGAAGTAATAACAAATGAACCCGGAGTCTATGGTGATATTCACTACTTTATTGCGCCGGTATCAATCGTAAATAGGGTCGGACAATGGACAATCGAAGAATTTGAGATCACTGGTTTGGATAAAAGTTATGACAAGAATCATATTCGTATAGATTATACCTGTGTAGGAACTGGAGATCGTGGATTAATAGAATTTTTTTGCTATGATAAAGATGGCTACCAGGTTGATAAATTCTTTTTATCTGTAGGTACTAATAGCAACACCAACAAGTTTAAAGTTCAGGAGCAGAGGGATATTTCCACTGAAACCGTAAGAATTGACATTGAATAAGCACTATCCACCATTGCAGTTAAAAAACAAATTATCTTAACAGGAATAGTTCTTGTGTTGAAACAGAAGAACCTGTGGTTGTCCTTAGGGAGACCGCAGGTTTTTTTTTTTTGATTTTTTTCGTTTTTTACCGGAATTATCTCGTCCAAAGGCGCTTAGGAAGATAGAAAGGAGGTGCCTTGGATGAACGGTACAGATAAACAGGCGCTGCCGTGGTGGCAGAAATATACATTAACGCTGAATGAGGCATCAGAGTACTTTGGCATCGGTTATAAGAAGCTGAAGCTCTTTGTTCAGGAGCATGCAGATGAGGGTTTTCTGCTCTGGAACGGCAACCGTGCCCTGATCAAGCGTGAGCAGTTCGAGAAGTACATGGATGATCAGATGAATGTAATTTGACGGAAAGAATTTTCAAAAAGTAGTGGTCAAGGAGCCGGTTCCGTGATATGCTATTAATACATAGTCGGATACATACTATGTGTCTTCTATAATAAAAGCAAATTGAACCGGGCTCTCCAAACAGAAAGGAGAAGATGTTCAATGGGCGAGAAAAGACGCGATAGTAAGAATCGCATTCTTCGCACAGGGGAGAGTCAGGAAGCGGATGGACGCTATAAGTTCAGGTACATCGATTCCAATGGTAAACGTAAGTCGGTTTACAGCTGGAGGCTGGTGGCGACGGACAGTATTCCATCCGGGAGAAGAGATAATGCGCCGTTACGAGATCAGGAAAAGATTATCAATCGTGATCTTAACGATGAGATTATTTCTGACGGTGGCGGACTAACAGTGTTTCAGCTCGTTAAGAAGTACATAGCGACGAAAACTGGCGTAAAGCATACGACGAGAGCGGGTTATGGTACCGTGATCCATCTGTTGGAGAAGGATCCGTTCGGTTCCAGAAGAATCGACAAGGTGAAGCTCTCTGATGCCAAGGAATGGCTGATCAGATTGCAGCAGGAGGACAAGAAGAGTTTTTCTTCCATCCACACCATTAGGGGTGTGGTTAGACCGGCATTCCAGATGGCTGTTGATGATGATCTGATCAGGAAGAATCCGTTCCGGTTCCAGCTTACTACGGTGCTGGTGAATGATGCTGTGACTCGTGAAGCCATTACAAGAAAGCAGGAAAGAACATTCCTTGATTTTATCAAGAATGACTCGCATTACTGCAGGTACTATGACGGTATGTACATCCTGTTTAAGACGGGGATGCGCATCTCGGAGTTTACGGGGCTTACTATTTCTGATCTCGATATGGAGAACAGAACCATCAACATCGATCATCAGCTGCAGAAAACCGGGGCGTTGGTCTACATCGATACAACTAAGACCTATGCAGGTACCAGGGTGATCCCGATGCAGGACGATGTGTATGAATGCTTTGAGCGTATTCTTGCTAGAAGACCGAAGATGAAGGTGGAGCCTATGATCGACGGATACTCCGGATTCCTTTGGTTTGACAAGGATGGAAGGCCGATGGTGGCGATGCACTGGGAAAAGTTTTTTCAGCACGCGGTGGAGAAGTACAACAGCATCTATCGTGTGCAGCTTCCGAAGATCACACCTCACGTCTGCCGTCATACCTATTGCTCAAACATGGCGAAGTCAGGAATGAACCCTAAGGTACTTCAGTATCTGATGGGGCACTCGGATATCAGTGTCACGCTGAACACCTATACTCATCTAAAACTGGATGATGCTAAAGAAGAGTTGAAGAAACTGGCGCGTAAGGCATCAGAGGCAGAAGAGGAATATCGGCAACTGGAAATGAAGGAAGACACGGGTACCATCATCAAGATGGCATAAATGGTCTAAATTTGCTCGATGAAATTTCCGCGAAAACCCTGTAACTGCAAGGCTTAGAAGGTGGTCGTGGTCTAAAATGACAAAAGCACATATGTAAGCCGCGGTCTAAAATACAGAAACTTTCAGACATAGGAAGTCGACAGATGCCAGACGGCATTTACCGAAAAATCGGTCGGTTGAGAGTGGATGAAAAAATTTAGACCAAATGGTTTTCATTATGAAATCAGAACGTGCTCCGAAACCGCGTATTTTCAAGCGTTTCAGGGCAATGGTCTAAATTGAGATTCATAGACCATTTTAGACCAATATTTAGACCATTTGAAGGAAAAGACATGCCGAGATAAGCCGAGAAAAGCTACGAAACGGTAAAATACCGGAATGCCGGAAATGCCCGTAAAATAAGGAAAAACCGAGATAAATCAAGGTAATACCGAGATAAATCAGGAGCAAAAATTGATGATAAAAGTATTATTCATCTGCCACGGCTCGATCTGCAGATCCCCGATGGCGAAATACATTATGATAGATCTGGTAAACAAAGCATGGCTTAAAGAAGAGTTTGTCATTGATTCCGCGGCGACCTCATCAGAGGAACTCGGGAATCCCGTCTATCCTCCTGCGCGCGCTATCCTTAAGTCGCACGGGATCGACTGCGACGGATATGCCGCAAGAAGGATGCGGTTTGAGGATTATGAGGAGTACGACCTTATCATTGGAATGGATTCCGAAAATATGTACTATATGAGGCGCATGTGGAAGGAAGATCCCGAGGGAAAGCTCAGGCTTCTTCTGGATTATTCCAAAAGCCCCCGGGAAGTATCTGACCCCTGGTACACAAGGGATTTTGAGACAGCCTACAACGATATTCTCGAGGGCTGTACGTGCCTTCTTTCAGCCATAAGATAAAATGGTCCCAGGGGACGGAGTCGAGGGTTCATTTCCAAAAAAAATGGTCCCTCGACTCCGTCCCCTGGGACCATTTTGTAGAGTCAAGGGACCATTTTCAGCATAACATTTGAGTAAAAAACAGTTCCTTCGTGGAAGAATGAGGCAGAACCGCCGTAGTATTCGGCAGTCGTGCTTACAGACAAAAGACCGATACCGCTGCCGTCCTTCTTGGTGGAACGGTAGCGGCTGCCGTTTAAAGAAGGTTTTCCATCAAAGCTGTTGGAAATGGCGATATAGAGCTCACGTCCCTGCTCCGGTGAGATAGTGAGTGAGATAAAGCGATGTTCCAAAGCTACATCCTGACAGGCGGCAATGGCGTTTTCCAACAGGTTCCCCAGAATGGAACAAAGATCGATGTTGTCGATCTCAAGCTTCTCTGGAAGAATAATCTTTAGACTGGTACGTATCCCGGCCTTATCCGCCATCTTGAGATAATGGTTGAGAACTGCGTTTACAGCAGGATCGGCGCAGTAATCGGCACTGTCGCTGACAGGGAGCTTTTCGATATACTGGTTCAAAAAATCACGTGCCGTCTGAGGCGTTGCATCTTCATTAAGCATTTCCTGAAGAGTGCGCAGGATGTGGCGGAAATCATGCCTTGATCTTCTTGTATCTTTCAGGTACTGCTGCTGGGCCAGGTATCTTTCTTCCTGCATCTCGAGGATTCGGTTCCGGTCCTCTGTCTTTGCCTTTTCAACGAGAAAATTCACCAGAAAATAAAAGATTACATTCAATAACAAAAGCAACAAAAGAAACAGCGTCATATTGACATAATAAGCTCTTGCTACCTTGTTCGTATGGAGGGTACTGTATTTCGCCACGATATTGTTCAGATTGTAACCAAGGAAAATCCCTGAGATCATGGAGGCAACGAGCCATATGAAATTCAGGTTCAGGTTGTCGATGAGGTACGCCCCGTACTTTGAAAAGGGATAATAAAGAAGCGCACAAAGAAGCAGGCTTATGAAAAGCTGAAAACCGGCGGCCTCTATACTGTAATGCTCAAGATCTGACAAGGGATGCAGATATGCATCAAATCCTATGGCAAAATTTCCCATAAAAGACATCAGGGCACACACCAGTACAAAACAGCATAAGGACTGGCTGAAATGAGTGCGAAGCAGTGCGTTGTAGACGATGAAGCAGACAATCATCAGAGGTAGTATCAGTCTATTGTATGAAAGAGACAGGCTTGTCTCAACATAGGACAGCAGGGGGAGGATAATGGCAAATATCAATATGAGTGCCGTGATCACACTTCGCTTTTTAAACTTAAGCTTGCCGGCTACGGGTGCAAAGCACAGTATTGCGGAAGGGATCAGGGTGAGAAGGGAGAGCAGATTCACAAGGTAAGCATTCATATTCATGATAGACCGTCCTTACTTTATGTGCTTTCGTCTTAATTTGCCAAAGACATAATTCTGCCTTATCTGATCCAGTTTCTTTTGTTCCCTGACATTGACGGGAAGTTTGACATCCCCTTTCAGCGTGCAGGTATTCTTTCCAAAGTCCGTGATATGGTCCATGTTGACGATGATGCCGCGGTTGATCTGAAGGAAGCGGCTGTCCTTTTTCAGAGTCTCACTGATGCTTGAAAATGTCATGCGGATAAGATAAGAGCCTCCATGAATGTCATTGACCAGCACATAGTTTCGCTGGCTCTGCGCGAACAGGACAGAGGAGAGAGGAAGTCTTTTTGTTTCCCCTTCAGAAGAAAAAGTAATGATATCGTCCTTGCCTGAGTCCATGTCAAGGGCGTCATCGAGGACGCTGTAAACGCGCGCCTTCAGTTCTTCATCCTCCGTGGTTTTCAGGAGGTACTGATAAGCGTGCACGCCGAAGGCTTCGAAGGTATGATCCATACTGGTGGTCAGAAACACGATCAGGGTGTCATTATCCACCTGACGGATCTTTTTTGCGGCATCCACACCGGTCATCCCGTCCATATAGATATCAAGGAAGATTATCGTATATTTCAGCGGATGGTAATCGGCAAGAAGCTCTTCACCACTTTGGAAAGCCGAAAGTTTCATAGCGATCCCACGGCTGGCCGCATATTCATTCAGGATTTTGGAGAGCCTCATAAGCTCGCCCGGCATATCATCAACTAGGGCTATGTTCATATTATCAGTGCTTTGTACAGATGGCGCAGGAAGACTTTCCTGCAAATCAATTTCCTTATTCCTTCAAATTAGCATTTTGAAAACTACAGTCAAGAATTATTTTCTTTGACAGTCGTCCCAAAGATCAGGACATTCGTCCCGTATTGGTTGATTGAAAAAAAAAAACAGCAATAATAGAAAAAATGCCACATTAAGTGCATCAGTGAGTCAAAAAAAGAAAAGAAGGAGAGAAAAAGATGTCTAATTTCAAGAAGGTAACGGCAGTAGCAGCAGCATTTGCGCTTTCGCTTTCAGCTTTGGCATTTGCCGGCTGCGGCGGAAACAACAATGCTTCACAGGGTGGCGGGAATGCAGCCAATACGGCGGCTGAGTCCGACATATATGATGGGACCTGGACTCTTGCAGGAATGATCATAAACGGCGAGGATATGAGCCTTGATGATTATGCGGCAATGGTAAAGGAGCAGTCCGGTCAGGAGCTTACAGCTGAGTCATTCCAGGTTTCATACACCTTTGGAGCAGATGGCAGCGGAACCTTAAGTATGAGCGGAATAGAAACTCCTTTTACTTATACTTCAGACGGAACCAAAGCTACCGTGACTGTAGCAGGCGTTGATTCAGTATTCACATATGATTCTGCAAAAGGGGTCATCGCGATAACTGATCCCAACACGGGCTATACCGCAGTATACTCAAAATAATAAGTTTACGAGATCCCACCTTTTCGGCCTTCCTCCTATAGTGAAGAAGAAATGCTCTTTTCTTGATCACTCTCATCGGGTCAAAAAGGCAGTAGAAAACCGCTGTGAACCAGTATCAGGCTCACAGCGTTTTTTTTGGTAATAAGTGGAAAGCCTGCCGGATGTCATGTGATCGGACAAGGGGATGACTCCGGGGGGTATTTTTTTGGGGCGTGCTTTTATTTATGTCTGGCAATTGATAAAACATTACAAAAATAGTAATGTTTCATAATGGTCCCAGGAAATGGTCCCAGGGGACGGAGTCATGGGACCATTTTTTTTGGAAATGAACCCTCGACTCCGTCCCCAGGGACCAAAACCTGGGACCAAAACCAGGGACCAAAACCTGGGGCCAAGACCAGGGGCCAAGACCTGGGACCAAAACCGGGAGCTAAAATTCAAAACAGAGGAAGAACTCTATGAACTTCGCATTCATCAAAGGACTATATGATACTCTTGACCTCTTTTCGGAGGAGCTTTCGGACGCATTTGAAAAAGCAGGCCACAACTGCTTTTTTCTTACTGCGACAGATCTTGGGAAGAGCCTTCCCGCCTTTATCGAATACCACGCCATCCACCACATAGATGCTGTCATTGCTTTCAACAACCTTGGCTACAACCTCGGAACAAAGGAGGGCGGCAATCTCTGGGACGCCCTGCAGATACTTTATGTAGATATCCTAATGGATCATCCTTTCCATTTTGACAGGCAGCTCCAAAATCTTCCCGTGAAAAATCTCCTTTTCGTGATCGACAGAAATCATGTCGATTATGTCGAGAGGTATTATGATAATATAAAAAGCACAGTATTCCTGCCTCACGCAGGATGCCTCAATGCTATAAAAGAGGTCTCCCGAAAGCAGGAAAGCGATAAAAGGGACATCGACATTCTATATGCCGGGGCGCTTTCGAGGGTCCTTATAGAATCACTTATCCCGGATTTTGATTCCATAAAGGAATTTGACGGAGCCGCCTTCTCGCAGCATTGCCTTGACAGGCTGATAAACTCTCCCTCTGTTACGACCGAGGAATGCATCAGGCAGGAGCTTTCAAAAGAAGGGCTTTCTTCTCTCTCAAGAGAGAGGGAGCGCGAGCTCATCACAGACTTTCGCTTTCTTGACGGCTACGCCTGTTCCTTTTTCAGGGAGCAGGCTGTGAGGGTGCTCTGTGAGAACGGCTTCAAGGTAGCAGTTCTCGGGCTTGGCTGGGAGCAATGCGACTGGGCGGACAATGAAAACCTTGTTATCCTCGGAAAGGTCGGGGCGAAAGAAGTCTTTCCCTACATGCTCCGGTCAAAGATCGTTTTGAATACCCTCACGTGGTTTAAGGCGGGAAGCCATGACAGGATACCGAACGGAATGCTCTCCGGGGCTGCGGTCATTACGGATGATTCCGATTATCTTTGCGAAGCATTTCCAAACGGGGAATGCGTGCGCTTTCCTCTTTCTGATATAATGAAGCTGCCCGGGATAGTCTCAGATCTTCTTTCGGACGGGCAAAAGAGAAAAGAGCTCTCCGAAAAAGGCTATGAAAGCGCATTAATGAACCACACATGGGAACAGAGGGCAGAGACCATTCTGGCCGCACTCGAGTTCTAAAAAATGGTCCCAGGGGACGCATGATTTCTCTTAGCGTAGGGACGAGCTTAGAGAAATCGGTACAGGGGCACTTGGCGAGCGACAGCGAGTCTAGTGCCGTCGTAGAGTCGAGGGTTCATTTTAAGAAAAAATGGTCCCTCAACTCCGTCCCCGGGGACCAAACCTGGGACCAAAACCTGGGACCAAAACCGGGGACCACCAAGGGACCAAAAAGGAAGAGATATGAAAAAGATACTGTTCTACCGCTGGAAGGCCTACAATTACCTTGATATCAGAAGAGCCTTTGAAAGAGCGGGCTTTGAAGTAAGAGAGATCAAACAGAAGCTCGAGAACTATGACGTCGCTCCCGAGTTTCAGCAGTTCCTTTCAGATGAGCTGAAAAAGGAAAGCTATGACTTCGTCTTTACGGTGAATTATTTTGCCGTTATAGCAGAGGTCTGCCATGACATGTCTATCCCTTATGTCTCCTGGACCTGCGACAACCCGCTCATCTCTATGTATCACGAGTCGGTCTTCTATGATACGAATTTCATATTTTCATTTGACAGGGTAAACTGCGAGGAATTCAGGTCGCTTGGAGTAAAGAACATCTGGTATCTTCCGCTGGCGGCAAATTCCGACCGGCTCTCTAATGCGCTGTGGGGACATGAGGGCGGATGGAATCAGGGAATATACGGAAATGAGGTTGCCTTCTGCGGCTCGCTCTATGAAAGAAATACCTATGACAGGATAGAAAAGAAACTGCCTGATTATCTCCGGGGTTATTTCGACGGGATAATGGGAGTCCAGGCGGATCTCTACGGGAGCAACATCCTTGAGACGATGCTGACGCCTGACATCCTTTCTGTTCTCCCGAAATACTTCCATCTCAAAAAATCCGAGGGCTCGTTTTCGGATCTCTCCCTCGTCTTTTCGACCACCGTTCTCGGCTTCAAAACTGCGCAGATACAAAGGATGAAAGCTCTCCTTCTTCTCGCTGAAGCAGGTCTTTCGGTCTCGATATACTCAAACAGCGACACCTCGGAGCTCATAGGCGTGAAATACAGAGGAGGGCTTGATTACTGGACGGAGCTTCCGAAATGCTACAAGGAGACAAAGATAAATCTCAATTTCACTATCCCGAACATCAAGAGCGGCATACCTCTCCGGGTCTTTGACATCATGGGTTCCGGCGGCTTTTGTCTTACGAACTTCCAGGCAGAGATGCCGGAGTATTTCAAAGATGGCTATGATCTTGTGATGTTCTACAGCTACACTGACATGGTCGAAAAGGCGAAATATTATCTTTCACATGACACGCTCCGTGAGACCATAGCGCAAAGGAGCGCACAGAAGATCAAGGAATTTCACACGGTCGAAAAAAGGACAGCCGTGATACTTGATACATTGAGGAAGACAGTGATAAAATAACAAATTAAGTTTTGGTTTTACTATCATATTAATGCATCAAAGAAAGAGGGTTGAAGCATGAAGGTGGAAAGAAAAAAGAAGCTGATCTTCAAGGTCATCCTTATCGCGCTTACGGCGATCATCCTAGTTTCCGTGTTGCTCGTCCTGATTGGCGCCATGGAGATCAGGGAAGCCTATTTCAGCATGGTGAACGAGGAACTGAAGATAGCCTGCATCCAGATGGAGGAGGAGCTTGATCTCACCTATGACGGCGACTGGAGTGGGACCGCCTATAATCAGATCTACAAGGGCGATCGTGTGATAAATGCCGAATACAGCGACCAGCTTGATCTTGCAAAAGAAAATACAGGTCTTGATTATTCATTGTTCTTCGGAAAGACAAGGGCTGTTACGACATTGATCGATCCCTCCACGAAGCAGAGGGCTATCGGTACCGATGCCACAGGTGAGGTAGTAAATACGGTTCTTACGAGCGGACAGCATTTTTATTCCGACAACCTTACTGTATTCGGGACAAAGTACTGCGCTTATTATGTTCCAATGAAAAACTCCGACGGTTCCATAGTTGGAATGATGTTTGCGGGACGTCCGGTTGATGATGTGAGCAAGCGTGTCACAAGAGCCGTTCTCATCATGTCCGGTATCGCGATCGGTATCACGGGTCTCATCCTTCTCCTCGGCAGCCTTGTTGCGGCAAAGACTTCAAAGAAGATGAGCGCTATAGCAGGCCAGCTTGAAAAGGTTGCGAGCGGTGATCTTTCAGTCAAGGCAGATGAAACACTCCTTGCAAGGAAGGACGAACTGGGAAAGATAGCAGAGGCACTGAACCTGCTGACAGAAAAGCTGGGCTCCGTCATAGCCGAGACAAAGAGTATGTCGCTTGATATCGGAAATGCGGGCTCCGAGCTTTCGAATTCTTCAAACAATGCTTCGCAGGCATCCGTACAGATCAGCTCCGCTGTCGATGATATCAGCAAGGGCGCTGTAAACCAGGCGGATTCGGTACAGACCGCTTCAAACAATACTTCCGATATAGGCGAGGACATCGACGAGATCTCGAACCACGTAAAGGAACTCGACAATGCCGCCGGAGAGATGAAGAAGTCCTGCGACAATGCAATGAGGGCTATGGAGAGCCTCATCGATTCAAACAACAATGTGACTCTTTCGGTTCAGGAGATCGGTCGGACTATCCAGTCCACAAACGAGTCGGCGAAGGCCATCGATCAGTTCTCACAGGCGATCACGGATATCGCTTCGCAGACGAACCTGCTTTCACTGAATGCTTCAATAGAGGCCGCAAGAGCAGGAGAGGCAGGACAGGGCTTCGCGGTCGTAGCGGACGAGATCAGAAAGCTTGCCGACGAATCCAAGGAATCTGCTGACCAGATCAAGGAGATAGTCGTGAAGCTTCTTGCTGACGCCGAGGCATCGGTTGATGTCATGAAGAAGCTCGACGCAAACTGCGAGGAGCAGTCACAGCACCTTCAGAGCACAAAGGGCGACATGCAGGATATGCTGAATTCGGTAGACTCCGTAAGCGAGAGCACGGAGGTGATCTCACAGAGGATCACGCGTCTCGACGAAGAGAAGAATTCACTCATCGAGATCGTAACGGATCTGTCGGCAATATCCGAGGAGAACGCGGCTTCCACAGAGGAGACCAACGCTTCAATGCAGGAGCTTTCCGCAACCTTCGCGATCATCAATCAGTCTGCGGAGGACCTCCAGAACGATGCGGAGAAACTGAAGCAGCTCATAAGCTATTTCTCTTAAAGAAAACAAAAAAGGGGCGCACCGGATATTTCCGGTGCGCCCTCTTTTTTTATCGGCGGATGATCACTGTCCCTGAGCTTCCCTTGCCCTTTGATTGTTGATCATATCCCTCTTACGAAGACGGGGATCAAGTATCCGCTTCCTGATCCGAATGGACTCCGGCGTGACCTCAAGCAGTTCATCATTTTCAATGAAGTCGAGTGCCTGCTCGAGCGAAAGCCTCTTCGGCGGGGTGAGCACGAGCGCTTCATCAGAAGAACTTGTTCTCGTATTTGTAAGATGCTTTTTCTTGCAGACATTTATTTCTATGTCCTCGGCCTTTCCGGATTCGCCTACTATCATTCCCGAATAGACCTTTTCACCGGGGCCTATGAAGAGCGTTCCTCTGTCCTGTGCCGAGAAGAGCCCGTAAGTCACTGATTCGCCCTCCTCGAAGGCGATGAGCGAACCCTGCCTCCTGTAGGCGATATCGCCTTTGTAGGGCTCATATGAATCAAAGATGGTATTGATGATCCCGTTGCCTTTGGTGTCTGTCAGAAAGTCTCCTCTGTAGCCTATGAGGCCTCTTGACGGGATACGAAATTCGAGCCTGGTATAGCCGCCGGTGATCGGATTCATTGAAAGGAGCTCGCCCTTTCTCATGCCAAGCTTCTGAATGACGACACCGGTGAATTCATCCGGAACATCGATATAAGCTATCTCGATAGGCTCTGTTCTTTTTCCGTTCTCGTCGGTATGGTAGAGGACCTCTGCTTTTGATACAGCAAATTCATAACCCTCACGACGCATCGTCTCTATAAGGACTGAAAGATGAAGCTCTCCCCTTCCCGAAACCTTGAAGCAGTCGGCACTTTCGGTCTCTTCAACACGGAGTGAGACATCGGTATTGAGCTCCTTGAAAAGCCTGTCTCTGATATGGCGGGAGGTGACCCACTTCCCCTCAGTCCCCGCGAAGGGGGAGTCGTTCACCATGAAATTCATCGCGATCGTGGGCTCACTTATCTTCTGGAAAGGAATTGCCTTCGGGTCCTCCGGTCCGCAGATCGTGTCACCCACGTGAAGGTCTGCGATGCCTGAGATCGCGACTATATCGCCGAAGGAGGCGGTATCGACATCAACACGCTTTAAGCCGTCAAACTGATAGAGCTTCGTGATCCTCACTTTTTCAAGCTTGTCCTTGTCGTGATGGTTCACGACGACAGCGTCGGAATTGAGCTTCAATGTGCCGTTTGAGATCTTTCCGATACCTATCCTTCCGACATATTCATTATAATCTATCGTAGAGATGAGCATCTGGGCAGGAGCGTCGGGGTCGCCCTCCGGAGCCGGGATGTGCTCTATTATCGTATCAAAAAGCGGAGCCATGTCCTTCTTTTCATCAGTAAGCTCCTTTATCGCATAGCCGTCACGGGCGGATGCAAACACAAAGGGGCTTTCCAGCTGATCATCCGTGGCATCAAGATCCATGAAGAGCTCGAGGACTTCGTCAATGACTTCGTTCGGTCTAGCCTCGGGGCGGTCGATCTTGTTGATGCAGCAGACGATCGGAAGGTCGAGTGCCAGGGCCTTCATGAGCACGAACTTGGTCTGCGGCATCACGCCTTCAAAGGCATCCACCACAAGCACGCAGCCATCCACCATCTTGAGGACACGCTCCACCTCTCCACCGAAATCCGCATGGCCGGGAGTATCAACTATATTGATCTTCGTGTCATGGTACTTAACGGCCGTATTCTTTGAAAGGATGGTGATTCCGCGCTCGCGCTCGATGTCTCCGGAATCCATTACCCTTTCCTTTACTTCTTCATTGTCCCGGAACACGCCGCTCTGACGGAGCAGATTGTCAACGAGCGTGGTCTTTCCGTGGTCTACATGGGCTATTATCGCAACATTCCTGATATCTTCTCTCTTTTCCTTCATGACAAAAACTCCGAAATTTTTTATTCAATCTGTTTTTTCACAACTTTCCTATTTTATCATGTAATGCTGCAATTTCAAGGATTTTTGAAGTTTTGCTATTTATCTTCCCCTGTGGTAATATAGCAAAGTTAATCAGGGAGAAAAAGATACTCCCCCTGAGATTTAAATTGCTTATCAAAGGAGAGTTATTACTGCAACATGAATGAAGGTTCTGTCCGCGTTTATTACGGAAACGGCGCGGGAAAGTCTTCCGCCGCACTCGGCTATGCGCTTCGCGCGGCTGCTGACGGGAAGACTGCCATTATCATACAGTTTCTGAAGGCAGAGGTGAATTATGATTATCTTTCGAAGCTGGAGCCGGAAATCCGGATATTCCGCTTTGAAAGGACAAAGGAGTGCTTTTCCGAGCTTTCGTCGGATGAGCAGGAGGATGAGAAGCTGAACATCAGGAATGGTGTTGCCTTCGCGAAGAAAGTGATCTCAACCGGTGAGTGTGATCTTCTCATACTTGACGAGATACTTGGAGCTGTCAATGAAGGAATAGTTCCTGAGGAAGAGGTCGTGAGCGCCCTCTCCCAGGCCGGTGAAGGTATGGAGGTCATATTGACGGGAAGGAGTCTTCCCGACGCGATCAGGGAAGTTGCTTCCTCTATTTACAATATTACCCCTGAAAAGGAGGAAAGAGATAATGCAGGTATTTAAAGGGGCAGGAGTCGCTATAGTCACTCCTATGAAAGATAATGAAGAGGTCAACTATGACAAACTCGAGGAGCTCATCAATATCCAGATAGATGCGGGAACCGATGCGATCATCATAGTCGGGACGACCGGCGAGGGAAGCACTCTTTCAATGGAGGAGCACAGGTTTACCATCAAAAAGGCCGTCGAGTTCGTGAAAGGCAGGATACCTGTTGTCGCAGGTACCGGCTCAAACTGCACGAAGACAGCGATCCAGCTGACGAAAGAGGCTGAGGAGGACGGCGCAGATGCCGCTCTCATAGTCACGCCTTATTACAACAAGTCAACGCAGGAGGGGCTCTATCAGCATTATTCAAGGATAGCTGATGAGACAAAACTCCCCATCATCATGTACAATGTGCCCGGAAGGACCGGGACGAACATCCTCCCCGAGACAGCCGCAAGGCTTATCAAGGACAAGGAAAATATAGTGGGTGTTAAGGACGCTACCGCAAACATGGCACAGAGCTCAAAGATGATGTATCTCACCGACGGAAAGATGGATCTTTATTCGGGAGAGGACGGTCTCGTGGTACCGCTCCTTTCAATAGGTGCTGTAGGCGTGATCTCCGTGGTATCCGACGTGATGCCGAAGGAGGTTCACGATATGTGTCAGTATTGGTTTGACGGAAAAACAGAAGAAGCGGCAAAGCTGCAAAGATACCTTCTTCCCATGGTCGACGCTCTCTTCTGCGAGGTGAATCCCATCCCCGTGAAGAATGCCATGAATATGATGGGGCTTAGCGTGGGACCTCTTCGGGCACCGCTCTTTGATCTGACTCCCGAGCACAGAGAATACCTTAAAGGCGTTTTGAAGGATTACGGACTCATCTCATAATGAGGTAAAGAATAATGATAAGACTGATCATAAACGGTGTGAACGGACACATGGGCGCCGTTCTTGAGGAAATGATAAAAAACGATCCCGACTGTGAGACAGTCTGCGGCATAGACCCCTTCGGTGAAAAGCCCCATGACTTCCCTGTTTTTCGCAGCATAGATGAGTGCAGCGAAGAAGCAGACTGCGTCATAGATTTTTCCACTGCGGCAGGAGTTCCCGCCCTTCTTTCGGGCTGTGTCGCAAAAGGGTTTCCCGTGGTACTCTGCACGACAGGACTTTCCGATGAAGCGCTCGAAGGGGTGAAAAAGGCAGCGGAAAGCATCCCGATCCTGCGCTCAGGGAATATGTCCCTCGGGATCAATACCATAGCGGATCTTCTCAAAAAGGCCGCAAAGGTGTTCTGTCCTGCAGGCTTTGATGTAGAGATAGTTGAGACGCATCACGACAGAAAGCTCGATGCTCCGTCAGGCACAGCGTACCTTCTTGCCGATGCGGTAAAAGAAGGCAGCAATGAGGATTTTGAATATATCTACGGACGAAGCGAGAGAAGGGAAAAGAGAGGGAAGAAGGAACTTGGGATCTCAAGCGTTCGCGGAGGGAATGTAGTCGGAATCCATGATGTGATGTTCCTCGGTGAGGACGAGATCATTACGATCAGGCATCAGGCAACCAGCAGAAATGTCTTCGCTCACGGTGCGGTAGAGGCTGCGAAGTTCCTTTCAAGGCAAAAGAGCGGGCTCTATGACATGGCTGATGTCATTGCATCAAAGGACTGAGGACTACTTTTTTTCTTAAAAGTGTTTCCTTTACATCAATGATCCGCTGGTTTTCGCTTCCCCGGAAGGCAAGTGAGATATTCTTTTTTTCGATGAGGAAGGGACCGTCCACAAGGATATCGGTGGTTGAGAGAATACCTTTCGTATACTCTGTGCAGCAACGTTTTTTTTCATCAAAAAGCTCTTCAAAGGTGAAGCCTGTGTAGATCCAGACTGTCTTCTTTGGCAGGGCTTTTTTGAGTTCAAGAAGAAAAGGGAGCAATGCTTCCTGGTTTTCAGGCTCCATGGGCTCTCCGCCGAGGATGCTTATTCCTTCCACATAGGAAGGCGAGATTGAAGAAAGGATCTTTTTTTGTACTTCTTCATCAAAGGGCTCTCCGTGGGAAAAATCCCAGGTCTCTTTGTTGAAGCATTCTATACAGTGGTTCCTGCAGCCGGAGACAAAGAGGCTTGTGCGAACGCCGGTCCCGTTTGCGATATCGCAGTAGTATATTTTTGAATAATTCATAAACACGTCTTTCCGAAACAACAAAAATAGTTGTTCACATTTTAATGATAATAGTGTAATATGGCAATACGGCACAAGATATTGTGCTCTTATTTTGACTTTAGACAATATGTAGTTTGTTATCATCGGAGGTTGCAATGGAAGTCCGCACGAACATCATCAAAAGAAACGGCGCAGAGGTACGCTTTGACATAGAAAAGATAGTGAATGCCATTCAGTCCGCGAATAAGGAGGTTGACGGGATACATCAGCTTTCCGACGTTCAGATACGCGCCGTCGCAGACTCGATAGCCCATCAGGTAGCCGATGCCCCTCACGCTGTAAACGTTGAGGACATCCAGGATATGGTCGAAAAAGGCATAATGGAGATGCGCGGCTATGAGGTCGCGCGCCTCTATGTAAGATACAGATATACGAGAGAGCTTTCAAGAAAATCAAATACTACCGACAATGGAATCCTTGCTCTCATAGACCGCATGAACGAGGAGGTCAAGCAGGAGAATTCCAACAAGAATCCCGTGATCAATTCCACGCAGAGGGATTATATGGCCGGAGAGGTCTCAAAGGATCTTACCAGAAGGATACTTCTTCCACCGGATATTGTGAAGGCGCATGAGGAGGGCATTATCCATTTCCATGATATGGATTATTTTGCGCAGCGCGAGCACAACTGCGACCTCATCAATCTCGAGGACATGCTTCAGAACGGCACGGTGATCTCGGAAACCCTTATTGAAAAGCCGCACAGCTTCTTTACGGCCTGCAACGTGACCACCCAGATCGTGGCCCAGGTGGCTTCAAATCAGTACGGCGGCCAGAGCTTCACTCTTTCCCACCTTGCCCCCTTCGTAGATATCTCAAGACAGAAGATCAGGGGCGAGGTCATAGAGGAGAGAAAGGCCTGCGGTGAATCACTCGATGAAGAGATCATCACAAAGACCACAGAGATGCGCCTTCGAAAAGAAGTGGAGAGCGGCATCCAGACCATACAGTACCAGTTGATCACATTGATGACATGCAACGGTCAGGCTCCTTTCGTTACGGTATTCATGTATCTTGACGAGGTTCCCGAGGGACAGACGAGGGATGACCTCGCGATGATCATAGAGGAATTTATCAAGCAGAGAAAGGAAGGCGTGAAGAACGAGAAGGGCGTATGGGTGACGCCGGCCTTCCCGAAGCTCATATATGTGCTTGACGAGGATAATGTATATGAGGACAGCAAATATTATTATCTTACAAAGATGGCAGCGGAATGCACGGCAAAGAGGATGGTGCCGGATTATATCTCGGCGAAGGTCATGAGATCCCTGAAAAACGGTAATGTCTATACCTGTATGGGCTGCAGATCCTTCCTTACAGTGGAGGAATCACAAAAGAATCCCGACGGAACGAACAAGTTCTACGGACGTTTCAACCAGGGCGTTGTCACGATCAATCTCGTGGATGTGGCCTGCTCTTCAGAAGGCGATATGGACAGGTTCTGGGAGATACTTGATGAAAGGCTGAACCTCTGCCACAGGGCACTTCGCTGCAGGCACGAGAGATTGAAGGGGACTGTTTCGGACGCTGCCCCGATACTCTGGCAGTATGGGGCGCTTGCCAGGCTTAAGAAGGGCGAGACTATCGACAAGCTCCTCTACAACGGCTATTCCACTATCTCGCTTGGCTATGCGGGACTCTCTGAAATGTGCTACAGGATGCTTGGGGTTCCGCATACGGATCCGAAGGGCAGGGAGTTCTCGCTTTCCGTGATGCAGAGGCTGAATGACGCCTGCAAGCAGTGGAAGGAGGCTGAGCACATCAGCTATTCCGTATATGGGACGCCTATGGAATCGACCACCTACAGGTTCGCCAAGTGCCTGCAGAAGCGCTTCGGCATTATCAAACATGTTACCGACAAGAATTACATCACAAATTCCTACCATGTTCATGTGACAGAGGATATAGACGCGTTCACAAAACTCACCTTTGAAAGTGACTTCCAGAAGCTCTCTCCGGGCGGAGCCATTTCCTATGTGGAGGTTCCGAATATGCAGAACAACATCCCGGCAGTGCTTGCGATAATGAAGCACATCTATGAACATATAATGTACGCGGAACTCAATACGAAATCCGATTACTGCGAGGTCTGCGGCTACGACGGCGAGATACAGATAGTGACCGACGACAACGGGAAACTGGTATGGGAATGCCCCAACTGCGGAAACCGCGACCAGTCAAAGATGTCGGTGGCAAGGCGGACCTGTGGCTATATCGGGACGCAGTTCTGGAACCAGGGAAGGACTCAGGAGATAAAGGACCGCGTCCTTCACCTCGGAACGGACGGGTTTTTGCCGGAAGGCGACAATATAGGAAAGACAGCATAAGAAAGGGAAAGGGTTATGGATATTTACGAGGAGTACAAAAGCAAACTGGTATCCGCGGACAAGGCGGTCTCTGTTGTGAAGAGCGGGGACTGGGTGGATTTCGGGTGGTGTACAAACACCCCGGAGGCCTGTGACAAGGCACTTGCAAAAAGGACGGACGAGCTCTTTGATGTGAACATCCGCGGAGGGATCCTTTATCACACCCCCGCGGTATTTGAACGCGAGGACGCGGGAGAGCACTTCACCTGGAACTCCTGGCATATGACGGGAGTGGAGAGGAAGCTGATAAGCCGCGGCTGCGCCTTCTATGCGCCGCTCAAGTATTCCGAGCTTCCCCGTTATTACAGGGAAAACATAAAGCATCTTAATGTGTCCGTCTTTCAGGTTTCACCGATGGACAACGGCGGCTACTTCAATTTCGGAGTCAGCGCCTCGCACCTTCATGCCGCTGTGGAATGCGCTGACATCGTGATAGTCGAGGTAAACAAGAACATGCCCCGCTGCCTCGGAGGCTATGAGACAGAGGTCCACATCAGTGAAGTGGACTATGTGGTTGAGGGCGAGAATCCGGCCGTATGCACGCTCCCTGCTTCCGGCGAAGCAACAGAGGTTGACAGGAAGGTGGCTTCACTCATAGTCGATGAGATTCCAAACGGCGCCTGCCTTCAGCTTGGTATTGGCGGTATGCCGAACGCAGTCGGGAAGATGATAGCCGAGTCTGACCTTAAGGATCTTGGAGTTCATACTGAGATGTATGTGGATGCCTTTGTTGAGCTTGCAAAGGCCGGTAAGATCACGGGAAAGAAGAAGACACTCGACAGAGGGCGTCAGGTCTATGCCTTCGCCAGCGGTTCACAGAATATGTATGATTATCTGAATGACAATCCCGCCTGTATGGCGGCTCCCGTTGATTATACAAATTCAGCGGCGACGGTCTCAGCGATAGACAATTTCATTTCAATAAATAATGCCGTAAACGTTGATCTCTATGGACAGGTGAATGCTGAATCCGCGGGAACGAAGCATATCAGTGGAGCGGGCGGACAGCTTGATTTCGTGATAGGAGCCTATCTTTCAAAGGGCGGGAAGAGCTTCATCTGCCTTTCCTCGACCTTTACGGGAAAGGATGGATCCCTTCAGAGCCGGATCCTCCCTACGCTTCCGCAAGGCTCCATCGTTACTGATACAAGAGCGAACACGATGTTTGTAGTGACGGAGTACGGCATGGTGAACCTGAAGGGCCTTTCAACCTGGCAGAGGGCCGAGGCTTTGATCAGTATAGCGCATCCCGATTTCAGGGACTCCCTCATCAAGGATGCCGAAAAAATGGGTATATGGCGGCGCACAAACAAGGCATGAAAATAAGGCAATAATACACAAAACCATAATTGTATGTACGATTATTATGTGATAAAATGACTAGTCGAAAAGAGAACTTAATCGTTTTCGGTAACGAATGTTTTATCTGTTCTCAAGGGGGTTATTTTATCAATGAAGAATCTTAGTATCAGGGGAAAGCTTCTCGCAATCGTATTTCCGCTCGTTTTGATGATCATCGTACTCGCGGTCTATCAAAGCTGGGCACAGCTCAATGTTTACAATCAGACGAAGACTCTCTATGCAGACAAGGAAAGTACTCTTCTTGACGCTCTTTCCTCTGCAAGATCCTCCTGCTCTGAAATGGAGACTGCGGTAGCTACCATGAACCATTTTGTAAGGGAGAACAATCCCAGCGGTCTGACAGGCTACAGGCAGCAGTATCAGGACAAGATGGCAGTCGTTCAGCAGCAGTTAGTGATCGTGAAAGGCATGATGGCTTCCGAGCCCAGTCTCGCCGGTACAGCTACCGAGGGCGGTGCAACATTCTCGGAGCTCCTCACACAGTTTGAGGAAGAATTTACCGAATGGACCTCGAAATATGATCCGGAGCAGCCTTCGAAGGGCTTTACGGATTCACTTAACAATTATACTTTTACTGCAAAGACCATAGACAAGCTGGTTCAGCTTTCATCCCAGTGGGCTGAGAACCAGTCCTCCGCTTTCAGTGCTTCCATCAGGCTGAAGACCATTATCATTACGATATCTTTTGCGGCGATCACCTTTGTGCTCATTATCCTTGCGGTTCTCATATCCTCAAAGCTCGTGAAGAGGATAAGGGAGGTGACAGGCTATCTGAACAGGCTTTCCGAAAACGATCTCTCCTTTGCTGTAAAGCCTATAAAGTCAACCGATGAGATCGGACGGATGAAGAGCGAGTTCATCATCGTTCAGGACAAATTGAAGAAGATAATGGGTGTCTTGAACGATACCTCTTCAGGCCTTGTCGGTTCTGTTGATGTAATGGGACAGAACACGAGGGAAGCTACAGCAAATATTGACAGCATCAATACGGCGGCATCCGAAATGGCAACGGTCGTTTCAAAGCAGGCACAGGATGTATCCGTCATATCTGATGGAATGAAGGATCTTTCCAATGCGATGGAATCCTCAATGCGAAGCACCAGCCTTCTTGAGGAAACCAGCGGTGAGATTTCCTCTGTTACAGCTCAGGGAAAGGAGAAGGTGGGAACCCTCACCTCCATTACGGCGGAAAGTATGGAGGCCTTCGAAAAGGTTCTCGCTGTTATGAACACCATTGGAGAGTCCTCACAGAAGATCGGTGCTGCCTCCTCATTCATCGAAGAGATAGCACAGCAGACGAACCTCCTTTCACTCAATGCGTCAATAGAGGCGGCAAGAGCCGGCGAAGCCGGAAGAGGCTTCTCGGTAGTGGCTGACGAGATCAGGAAGCTTGCAGATCAGTCGGCGCAGTCGGTTCAGGGGATCAATGATGTCCTCTATGAACTCCAGAGAAATATGGGTGAGGCAGATTCCCAGATGGGCGTCGTAAAGGACTGCGTCGAGAGACAGAATATTTCAGTACAGGAAACCTCGGAAAGCTTCGACAAGATCATAGATTCCGTAGGAAGCGTTCAGTCGGCTATCGACGATCTGAACGGAGTGAACGACGAACTGAAGCACGGCTTCGAGAAGATCACGGACCTTGTGAATTCGCTCTCCGCATCCGCAGAGGAAAATGCGGCATCCGCAGTAGAGCTTACCAATACCGCTGAGGTCATCGCGCGGAATGTAAACGAACTCCATTCCACAGAGGGTACAGTTCACGGTTCCGCAGACAATATTGCGGATATCATATCGCAGTTCAGACTCGAAGCGGAAGATGCAAACACGCCTGTAGAAGAAGTCACGGCAGAGTCTTCGGCAGAAACTCCCGCAGAGGGAGAGGAGTTTTTCGAAGGCAGCCCCGAGTGATGACATGACGATCGGCTTTTGAAAAGAGGGCAGCTTTGAGGACGATGGAATTCAAGATGGAGCGTACCGGTCTTCTCAAGGAGGGAGATGTCCTCCCTGTGAAGGAGGGGAAGGTATCCTCGTATTATTATTACACTCTTGGAAATTCCTTTGCGATGACCGCGAATCTTCTGCCATCCGAGAGGCTTGTCTCTGAAAAAGGAAAAGTCGTATCGGTCCGCGAGACCGAGCGCGGCTTTTATGTAACGGTCGAGTTCGACGAGTGAGTATGACAACGTAAAAAGATCAGGTAATGGTTCCGACTACAGGCCGCCGAATTTCGTCATAAGGGTACCACGAAGTGGTGGATTCCTTATGACATTAGAGTGAAGGGCAATACATATTATATGATGAAATCCGAGATGACAACCGACCGTGGGAAAGGCAATATTGACGTACTTCTTGCGGCCAGTTTCAAGGAGATAGCCGTTCATAAGCCTATCGAGAAAATTACCATCAAAGAAATCACAGACAAGGCCGGAGTGATCCGGCCTACTTTCTATAATCATTTCCAGGACAAATACGAGCTCCTCGAATGGATAGTCAAGCAGGAGCTGATCTTCCCAATGAAGCCTTTGATACAGGAAAAGCATATCAAAGAGGCGGTCACCGGCTCAATGAATGCGATGCTTTCGGAAAAGGTTTTTTATACCAACGCGAACAAGCTCTCAGGACAGAACTCCTTCAGGGAGATACTTTTCATGGCAGTAAAAGAGCTTCTCATGGACTTCATAGGCAAGGAGGAGTTTGAGAGGAACATACCCTACAAATGGCTTACGGCAGAGGTCCTGGCCTCTTTTATATCTGAGTGGATCTGCTATGCCATTACCCAGTGGATAGAAGGCGGGATGAAGATACCGGTGGATGAGATCGTTGGGACCTTTATATACATCAGTTACCATTCTATACTTGAGCTCATGGTACCCACCATCGAATGATCGGAGACTTGATATGAAGATAGGATATGCCGACGTTGACCTTGAAAGAGAAAAAAGGACAGGGGTTCCCGAGGTCATTTACGGAGAGGGAAAAACGGTTCCGGAAATAGAAGGGATAATAAAGGTCCTTCTTGATGCGGGTCAGTCTCCTATCATGGTCACAAGGCTTTCGGAGGAAAAGGAAGAGAAGCTTTCAAAGTCTTTCACTGATGAACTTAAGTATTATCCGGAGGCAGGGATCGCCGTACTTGGCGCTATGAGAGAGCCTGACGGCGACGGCACGATCCTTGTTCTGACCGGCGGGACCAGCGACATACCTGTCGCGGAGGAAGCGGCTCTCACAGCAGAGATTCTGGGAAACCGTGTGAAAAGGGTCTATGATGTTGGAGTTGCAGGTATACACAGGCTCCTCAAGCATCAGGCAGACATAGACGAAGCAAGGGTGATAATTGCCGTGGCGGGAATGGAAGGCGCTCTTGCCTCGGTCGTGGCAGGGCTTTCAAAGGCTCCTGTCATCGCTGTTCCGACAAGCGTGGGCTATGGCGCATCCTTCCACGGGCTTTCAGCGCTGCTTTCAATGCTGAATTCCTGCGCGTCCGGAGTCAGTGTCGTGAATATTGATAATGGCTTTGGAGCAGGCTTTCAGGCGAGCCTGATAAATCATCACCCATATAAGGAGGGACGATAATGAAGATACTGTTTCTTGATCTTTCAAACGGAGTGTCCGGCGACATGTTTGCAGGAGCGCTCTTTTCTCTTCTTAAGGAGGATGAGAGGGAAAGCTTTCTATCTGTAGTAAACAACTGCGGTCTTCCCGGTGTCGTTATAAAACCCGAAAAGACAAGTGCCTCGGGTATCCTTACTTACAAGATTCATGTCATGATAGACGGAAAGGAAGAACTCCCCGACGGAGAGAGGGACCATGACCATACTCATAGTGAAACACATCATCATGGGGAGAGGAGCATCGGTGAGATCAATGGTCTTATTGATTCCCTTAAGCTCCAGGATGAAGACAGGACAAGGATGAAGGAGATATACGGCCTTCTTTCCGAGGCGGAGGCAAAGGCTCACGACAAGCCGGTTTCCATGGTCCATTTCCATGAGCTCGGAACCTATGATGCCATCGCCGATATCATGAATGCAGTTGTTCTCATGAGGATGATAGGACCGGGAAGAGTGGTCGCAAATTCTGTAAATCTCGGGAACGGAAAGGTAAGATGCGCTCATGGCATCCTCCCGGTTCCGGCTCCCGCCGTTGCAAACCTTCTTACTAATCTTCCGATCTCACAGAAGAACGGAGGAAAAGAGCTTGGTGAGCTCACCACACCCACCGGTGCAGTCCTTGTAAAATATTTCGTAAACAGCTTCGGTGATATACCCGAGATGTCTCTGGAATCCTCCGGCTACGGGCAGGGAGACAAGGATATAGGAAGTCCGAATGTTCTTCATGCGCTCTGCGGTTATACAGTCTCGGGAGAGGATGCCTCTCCGACCATACATGAATTTATATTTACTATAGACGATATGAGGGGCGAGGATCTTTCATTTGCTGCTGACTGCCTCAGGGACGGCGGGGCAGTTGATGTCTATTTCACTCCGGTCTTTATGAAGAAGGGGCGGCCCGCCTATGTTGTGACAGTCCTTTGTCCTGAGGGGGCGAGAGAGGGGATACTCCATCTCATATTCCAGCATACATCGACAATAGGCCTTCGTGAGTATGTTTCAAAGAGAGTGGTTCTCTCGCGCCATCTTGAGAAGAGAAAGACGCGTTACGGTGATATATCTGTGAAGGTCTCAGAGGGCTACGGAGTTCGAAAGGTAAAGCCCGAGTACGAGGAGCTCGTGAGATTTGCCGCGGAAAATGATATAGGTATCCGGGAACTCCGGGAGCAGATCAGCAAGGAAATCTGAAGGCGCCTTGGAAAAGAGTGATTATTTAAAGAGGCTTGAAAGAGACCTCATCAAAAAGGACAGAAGCGCCCTCTGGTCCCCCTTCACAAAGGCAGTAAGGGATTATTCCCTTATCAATGAGGGCGATCGCGTTGCCGTATGCATAAGCGGCGGGAAGGATTCCTTCCTTCTCGCAAAGCTCATCCAGGAGCTTCAGTGTCATGGACCCATTGACTTTGAAGCCATATATCTTTCGATGGATCCCGGTTATGCGAAAAGGAACAGGGAGCTTATAGAAAAGAATGCAAGCCTCCTTGATATTCCCGTCACTTTCTTTTCCTCGGATATATTTGAAAATGTTGATGTGATCGAAAAAAATCCCTGCTACATTTGCGCGAGGATGCGCCGGGGCTATCTTTACAGCAGGGCAAAGGCAATGGGCGCAAACAAGATCGCTCTCGGCCATCACTTTGATGACGTCATAGAAACGATACTTATGGGGATGCTCTACGGCGGACAGTTTCAGACCATGATGCCAAAGCTTCGGTCAAACAATTTTGAAGGGATGGAGCTTATCCGTCCCCTTTACTATGTAAGGGAGGACGATATCAAAAAATGGAGGGATTCAAACGATCTTGAATTTCTTCGCTGTGCCTGCCGCTTCACGGAGAGGAACGATAATGAGGAAGACCCGATGGACTCAAAGCGGCTTGAGACAAAGAAGATCATCCGTGAGCTTAAGAAAACAAATCCTTACATCGAAAAGAATATTTTCAAAAGCGCACAAAATGTGAATCTGAAGACAGTGCTTGCCTACAAGAGCGATGGCGTGAAGCACTTTTTTACCGATGACTATTGAGAGGGGGAATGATAATAATGACAGCTTCCACCCTTCTTATCGAAAAGGAAAGTGTAGACATATCACTTAAGGATGTACTGATATTTGCAGGCTACAGAACCTGTGACAAGGATTCTCCGGTTTCCGAAGAGTACAAAAGAAGAGCGCAGGATGCTCTTTCAAAGATAAAGCAGGTCTTTACTCCAAAGGCCTGCTTTATAAGGTCTGATATAGAAAAAAGAGGAGAGGATTTTGTTGAGATCCTCGGAATGAGGCTTGAAAGCAAACCACTATCAGAGCTCCTTTCCCCATGCAAAGAGGTTTTCCTTTTTGCCGTGACAGCAGGTCCCTTTGTTGACAGGGAGATATCAAAGATGAGATTTTCTACCGTTGACGAGATACTTTATGACGCGGCCGGGAGCGCAGCGGCAGAGGCTTTGTGCGATGAGGCTGAAAGACAGCTTTCTTCTCTTGCAGGGAAAAAACTCTGCCAGAGGTTTTCACCGGGCTATAGCGGACTCTCAATTGACTGCCAGGCGGATTTTCTGCGGGTCCTTGAGGCAGGAAAACGCGCAGGGATCTATCTTACAAAAGGGAATATGATGGCTCCGCTGAAGTCGGTGACCGCGATACTAGGGATCCCCGAAAAGGAAGGGGAGGAAAGGACATTATATTGAACATACTTGACGCAATAAAGGAACGCCGGCTCTTCTGTGACGGCGGGACAGGTACTTATCTTCAGGCGCGCGGCTTAAAGCCCGGTGAGCCTCCGGATCTTTGGAACCTTTCAAGACCGCAGGATATAATCGGGATGCACAAGGCTTATCTTTTTGCCGGGTCCGACATCATAGCATCAAATACCTTCAGCGCGAACCCGCTTCGTTTTGAAAACTACGAAGAGATAATAGCTGCCGCGATCAAAAACGCCCGTACTGCCATAAAGGAAGCCGGAAAGAAGGAGGGAGAAGCCTTCGTGGTCCTTGATATTGGACCTTCAGGGCGGATGCTTGAGCCGCTTGGGGACTTTCCTTTCGAGGAAGCGGTAGAGACCTTTGCAAAAATTGTCAAGGCGGCGGTGCCATATTCACCGGATGCGATCCTGATCGAGACCATGAACGATTCCCTTGAGACAAAGGCAGCCGTACTTGCGGCAAAGGAGAATTCCTCCCTGCCTGTCTTTGTGACGAATGTCTATGACGAGAACGGGACACTCATGACAGGCGCTTCTCCCGAGGCCATGGTAGCGATGCTCGAAGGACTTGATGTCGATGCGCTTGGAATGAACTGCTCACTTGGACCAAAGCAGATGATCCCTTTGGTCGAGCGGATAATGAAGATAACATCCACGCCCGTTATCGTAAATCCAAATGCGGGACTTCCGAGGACCGAGGATGGTAATACAGTCTATGATGTCGGAGAGGATGAATTTGCTTCCTGCATGAAGGAGATGGCGCTTCTTGGGGTGAACATCATGGGAGGCTGCTGCGGGACGACTCCGGAATATATCAAAAAGGAAAGGGAGGCGGTTTCCGATGTCCCTTATTCTCTTCCGACGAAAAAGGATATCACGATGGTATCCTCCTTTACCCATGCTGTTTTTTTCGGTGAACGCACGATACTCATAGGAGAGAGGATCAATCCCACAGGTAAGAAACGCTTCAAGCAGGCACTCCTTGATCATGATATCAATTATATCCTTGAGGAGGGGCTCTCGCAGCAGAAGGCCGGTGCTGACATACTGGATGTGAACGTGGGACTTCCGGAGATAGACGAGCCTTCGATGATGAAGGAGGTTGTATCTGAGCTTCAGGCTGTTTCGGACCTTCCGCTTCAGATAGATACGGGGGATGAAAAGGCTCTTGAAAGCGCCCTTCGGATATACAACGGAAAGCCCATGATAAATTCCGTAAACGGGAGGAAGGATATCCAGGACAAGGTCTTCCCGCTCGCTAAGAAATACGGAGGGTTGATAGTAGGTCTTACGATCGGTGAAGCAGGCGTCCCGGAAACAGTTGAGGAGCGTGTTGAGATTGCCCGCAAAATATACGAGAGAGCCGCGGAATACGGCATAGAAAAAAAGAATATAATAATAGACCCTCTTGCAATGGCGGTTTCTGCGAATGACGATTCCGGTCTTGTCACTCTTGAAGCTGTGCGAAGGATACATGATGAGCTTCAGGGACTCACCTCTCTTGGAGTTTCAAATATCAGCTTCGGACTTCCGGAGAGATCCACATTAAACTCGGCCTTCCTTTTGATGACTATGACGGCAGGGCTTTCCGCCGCTATCATGAATCCCTTTTCCGCAGATATGATGAGGGCATTTCTCTCCTTCAATGTCCTTTCGGGGAAGGACAAAAACTGCGCTGCCTTCCTTGAAAAAATCGGGGATTACGAAATTGAGACTCATGAGAAAAAGACAGCAACGGATGGAAAAGGCCTTTTGGCAAAGGAGGAGCCAAAAGATGCCGATCCTCTTTCCTCGCTTTCCGGCGCGATCGAAAAGGGACTCAAAGAGCGGGCAGCGGATATCGCAAAAGACCTTATCAAGGACGGGACAGATCCGCTTTTGATAGTAAATGAAGCAGTAATACCGGCCTTAAACCATGTGGGTGAGGGCTTTGAAAAAAAGAAGCTCTTCCTTCCGAACCTTCTCATGGCTTCAGAAGCTGCTCAGGCCGCATTTTCCGTCATAAAGGAAAATATGCAGGGAAAAGACGGCGGCCTTGATGAAGGTGGGAAGATAGTCATCGCGACAGTCAAGGGAGACGTCCACGATATAGGAAAGAATATCGTGAAGGTGATACTTGAAAACTACGGCTTTTCCGTCACAGATCTCGGAAAGGATGTGCCTCCCGAAAGGGTTGTCTCAGCTGTGAAAGAAACGGGAGCGCGTCTTGTAGGGCTTTCCGCCCTTATGACTACAACAGTCCCCGCTATGGAGGAGACAATTAAAAAGTTGCATGAAGAAACGCCGGGGGTTAAAATAATGGTCGGCGGCGCCGTAATGAACGAGGAATATGCCGCTATGATAAAGGCGGATTTCTATGGCAGGGATGCCATGGCATCTGTGAGATATGCGGAAGAAGTTTTGAGGTAATATTATTGTTTATGAAAAGATCATTTTTTAGAAAGGCGGGGAGACGGCTCATTCTTTCCGCCATGGTTTTTGTAATGGGGCTTTCACTCATGCCTCGGATAAACGCAGATGCGGCAAGGGGAGCAACATATACGAGGCGTAACGGGATTGATGTTTCCCAATGGCAGAGCGGTACTGATTCAAATGGCAATAGGCTGACCATCGACTGGACGAATATGGCAAAGGAGAATGTGGAGTTTGCCCTGATAAGGGTCGGCCACAGATACGGTCATGATGTTTATGCAGGTGATGGAAAAACGCTTCGCTACAAAAGTGGCGATATAGAAGAGGATAAGGATTATAAATACAATTTTGAAAATGCCATAGCAAACGGCATCAAGGTTGGAGCCTATATCTATTCACAGGCTATCACTCCCGAGGAGGCCAGGGAGGAGGCGGACTATATCATATCCAGGGTATACAATTACAAGGTCGATCTTCCGATCATCCTTGATTACGAATACGAGAGCGGGCGCTCCGGAAGGCTTGCGGAGGCTGCTTTTTCAAAGGATGAAGCTACAAAGATATGCGAGGCCTTTGCTGAGAGAGTGAAGGAGCTTGGCTATACCCCCATGATATATGCGAATCAGAATGTCTGGAACGATGATCTTGACGCGAGCCGGCTTGAGAAGGCTGCACGTATCTGGCTCGCCCGCTGGACTGTCCAGAGTGATATGAGGATAGGGGATGAACCGACTCCGCCAACCTATACCGGTATCTATGATTTCTGGCAGTATTCAAGCCAGGGCGTAGGACTGAGCGGAATACGCTCAAGCTATGTGGATCTTGACTTCTGGTATGACGACGGGACACTTTCCGGGGGGAAGGATTATTCCGGTATCTTTGACGCGGATTATTATCTTTCAAAGTATCCGGATATGAAGAAGTATGAGGGAAATCCCGCAGCTATGCTTCAGCACTTCCTGACCACCGGCGCTGCTGAGGGCAGGCAGGGCTCAAAGTATTATGATCCTTCCTTCTACAGGAACAGATATCCCGATCTTCGCGCTGCTTTCGGGGACAACTGGAAAGCGTATTTTGATCATTATTACGATCACGGGATCAAAGAAGGACGTGAGGCCTTCGGTCTTGATTATATGCGGGGCTTTGAAACCGTATATGAAGGAGTTGATTACAAGTCAGTCTATGATTTCAATTATTATATCCAAAACTATCCTGACCTCGCTGCGGCCTTCGGAAGATATAATGACAAGGCGGCTCTCGCTCATTACGTGAACTTCGGCATCAAGGAAGGAAGACAGGCAAGCCCTTATTTTGATATTTCTTATTACAGAGAGAATAACGCAGATCTTAAGGCAGTCTTTGGAAATGACAATATGGGCTTGGTCAGGCACTTCATTAATTATGGGGCGGATGAGGGAAGAACTGCTGTAGAAGCCTTCAGCAGTGATCCTTCCGGGGACGACCCAAACCCTTCTGATCCCGAACCTGAGGAGCCCGTATCCTATGATTATATCGAGGGCGCCTACACAATAGTCCTTGATCCCGGGCATGATGATGTCCATGCCGGAGCGCAGTATTTCGGAACCGGTGAGGAGGATATGACTCTGAAGATAGGGATGTATCTTCGTGAGATGCTGAAAAATGCAAGGCCCGACATCAATGTGATGATCACCAGGGAGACGGAGGAGTGCCCGGTCACGGACAATGATTATTCCTGTCTGAACTGGAGATCGACGTATTCGGCCGCAGCTTCGGCTGATATATATGTGAGCCTTCACCTGAATGCGGATGCCAGCGGGAGAGCCTCGGGCTCTCTTGTTTTTGTACCGAACGAGTCCTATTCGAAGGAATGCTATGATGAAGGACAGAAGATGGGAAGGACGATACTTGACCGCCTCATCTCACTCGGGCTTGCGGACTACGGCCTTGTTACGAGGGATTCCGATGCGATCTATCCGGATGGCTCGGCGGCTGATTATTATGCAGTCATCAGAAACAACAAAAGAAATATGATCCCCGCTATCATAGTGGAGCATGCCTTCCTTTCAAACAGGTCAGACTATGATACCTTCATCAACAATGAGGAAGGACTGAAGAAACTCGCGGGTGCAGACTGCGAGGGTATCCTTCAGTATATCGATGGAAAGAAACACAAGACTGAGGTGTTCTCGCCTGTATATTATGCAGAGCATTATCCGGATCTTTCAAGCGGCGGAAGTCTTGATATCTTCGGTCTCTACAAGCATTTCCAGACTAATGGGATGAACGAAAAAAGGCAGGCGAGCAGCGATTTTGATCCAAACTATTATATAGCGAAAAATCCGGATCTCCGTGGTATGTTCGGTGATAACTGGAGTTCCTATTATGATCATTTCCTGGAGGAGGGAATATCCGAGGGAAGGAGAGGGACAGGGAGCGATTACAAGAGGGTAGGCACGATCACTGCATGGAAGGGGATTGATCTCAAAGAAGTTTACAGTCCTTCTTATTATCTTTCAAACAATCCCGGGCTTTCAGAAAAAGTGGGCGATGATGATATTGCCCTCATTAAGGATTTTGTAGAGAACGGCATGAAGGAAGGCAGGAAAGGTAATGAGAAATTCGATTACCTCTACTACCAGAGAAAGAATCCGGATCTTCGATCAGCCTTCGGGACTGACAAGGAGCAGTATTATTATCATTATGTACTCATGGGCAAAACCGAGGGGCGCGAGGGGATCGGCACAGATTACACGAGAGTCGGTACCATAAGCTCACTTGCGGGAACCGATTATTCCGCAGTTTATGATTATGATTACTATATGAAGGCAAAGCCGGCTCTCAAAAAGACCTTCGGGGATGATGATGTGGCGGCGCTGGATTATTTCATAAATACCGGAATGAAAAACGGTGACCGGGCAAGCAAGGAGTTTGATGTAAAGTATTACAGGAGCCAGTATCCCGATCTCGAGCAGGCCTTTGGAGATGACCTTTCGGCTTATTACAATCATTACATGACGTACGGAAAGTCAGAGGGAAGGATTGGCGCAAAGCCCGCGTAAAGCACTGATGGGAACTAAAGCTGAATGAAACCGGTGATCAGGATATGAAAAGCCTTGCGGCTACGATCAAAGCGATAGCAAAAAACAGAACCTTGATATGGCGGCTTTCCAAAAATGATTTCAAAGGAAAGTTCGCTGGTTCCATGCTCGGAAGAGTGTGGGGCTTCATTATGCCTGTAGTAATGGTGCTCGTCTACTGGTTCGCGTTCGAAAAGGGGCTGCGGGTCAATGCTGCCCGTACCGCGGCAGGACTTGAAGTTCCGTTCATTCTCTTTCTGGTATCCGGACTCGTTCCCTGGTTCTATTTCCAGGATGCCCTTTCCGGCGGAGCTTCTGCACTTACGGATTACAGCTATCTGGTGAAAAAGGTGGTATTTGAGATCAGGGTGCTTCCCATGGTAAAGGTTGTATCCGCGCTCTTTACCCATATCTTCTTTGTGATCATCGCAGTCATCCTTTATACATGCTACGGCTTTTTCCCGGATCTTTACACGCTGCAGATAGTTTATTATTCATTTGCGCTGATCATGCTGTGTACAGGTCTTGCTTATCTGAACTGCGCCATAAATGTCTTCATCAAGGACTGGGCGCAGATCATAGGCATCGTCCTTCAGGTGGGCATCTGGATCACTCCCATAATGTGGGATTTCAAGACCCTTGATATACCGGGCTGGGCCAGAGTCCTTATCAAGCTGAATCCCATGTATTATATCGTGATGGGCTACAGGGAGTCCTTCATGGAAAAGGTATGGTTTTTCGAGAGTCCCTTTCTCACCCTTTATTTCTGGATCTTTTGTCTGTTTGTACTGTGGCTTGGAATGACGGTATTTAACCGCCTCCGGGATCACTTCGCTGATGTATTGTGATCGTTTATGAAAGATAATTCTCTTGCGATATCGATATCGCACGTTGACAAGGTATATAAGCTTTTTTCGAGGCGGCGTGACCGGCTCATAGACGCTTTTTCACTCTCGAAGACTCCTCATTTCAAGGAAAGCTATGCCCTTCGTGATGTCTCCTTTGATGTGAAAAAGGGAGAGACCATAGGAATAATAGGAACCAACGGTTCGGGAAAATCTACTGTCCTGAAGATCATCACGGGTGTTTTGAAGCAGACCCGTGGAGAGGTCGAGATAGACGGCAGGATATCCGCCCTCCTTGAGCTTGGCGCTGGCTTCAATATGGAATATACCGGTATTGAAAATGTCTATCTCAACGGCACCATGATAGGATTCTCAAAGGAGGAGATCGACGAAAAGCTTGACGCGATCCTCTCCTTCGCCGACATCGGGGATTTCGTCCATCAGCCTGTAAAAACCTATTCTTCGGGTATGTTCGTACGGCTTGCCTTTGCTGTCGCTATCAATATCGATCCCGAGATATTGATAGTTGATGAGGCGCTCTCAGTCGGCGATGTTTTCTTCCAGAACAAGTGCTTCAAGAAGTTTGACGAATTCAAGTCCCAGGGCAAGACCATACTGATAGTGAGCCATGATCTTTCCTCCATCAGAAAATACTGTGACAGGGTAATACTTCTGAACCGCGGGGTGAAGATCTCTGAGGGCGAGCCTGCAAAGATGCTCGATCTTTACAAAAAGATAGTAGTTCTGGGAAACGGTGAGGGGATCACATCGGTCGATGACATAACGCGGCTTTCCGAGAATATAAGTGCGTCAGGCACTTCGTCTCAAAGGACCATAGCTGATGAAAAAAAAGAGCTTCTCTCAGGAAAGGCAGAAGCCGGGAACATCAGGGATGGAGGCCCTTGGAAGACTCACTTTGCAGTGAATCCCGACCTCAATCCCTACGGCACCCTTGAAGCGGAGATCATCGACTTTGCGGTCCTTGACAAAAACGGCGAGTTCACGACCACATTATTCAAGGGCGAGTCCTTCCAGATCAAGTCAAAGGTCCTCTTCCACAGCGAGATAGAGGAGCCGATCTTTACCTTTACGATAAAAACCCTGAAGGGCATGGATGTGACCGGCACGAACACCATGCTCGAAAAGAAATCGATAGGGACTGCCGAAGCCGGTGATATATATGTCTGCACCTTTACCCAGGACATGAATCTTCAGGGAGGTGAATATCTTCTCTCCATCAGCTGCACCGGCTATGACGGGCAGGGTGAGCTTCACGCCTACAACAGGCTATATGACCTTCTTTCCATTACGGTGATCTCGGAGAAGAATACGGTCGGCTTCTATGATATGAATTCGGAGGTTTCGATAGAAAAGACAGATGGCTAAAGGACAGAAAGAAAAAAGCAAACGGGTAAAGCTTCTTCCCCTCCTGCTGATAATAATCCTTTGCGTAGCGATGGTAATCCCCATGCTTTTGATGGGAGGCTGCGGGCAGAAGGAAAGCGGCGTCACACTTTATATCACGCGCCACGGACAGACTACCGACAATGTGAGAGAAGTGTTTTCAGGTCAAAAGGGTGATGCTTCCCTTACAGAGGAAGGAAGGACGCAGGCAATCACACTTGGAGAGAGCATTTCGGACATTGTCTTTGAAAAGGCCTATTCATCGGACCTTTCGAGAGCGAAGGAGACTCTTGCCCTTGCCCTTTCAGAAAACAGGGACTGGACTTCTTCGGGAAAGACCCCTGAAACAAGGAGCGGGCTTAATGATATTGATCTCGGAGAGGCTGAGGGAATGACGGCTTCGGAGGTATCGGAAAAGTTCGGGGATATCTTCGGTGAAGCAACTGATCAAAGTTTTGTCTCACCGGCCGGAGGAGAGACTGTTTATCAGTTTTTGCAACGCTTTGATGAGACGATCTCAGAGATAGCAAAAGACAATGAGGTACTCGGGAAAAACGTGATGATAGCCTGCCACTCTTCCGCAGACTGGTGGCTTGAGTCAAAGTTTCCTGATGTGGCAGGAAAAGGTCTTTTAAATGCGGCGCTTACAAAGGTTGAATATTCAAACGGAAACTGGAAGCTATTGATGTACAACGGAAGGACAGTAGAATGATAAATCAGATGTACCTTGAGAGGACGAAGAACAAGAATATCATAAGGGAGTTTTCCGAATACGCAACCGGAAGAGGGAAGGAGATAGGCTATGAGAATGTCTTTGATTACAGCCTCGGAAACCCTTCCGTTCCCGCGCCGAAGTCCTTTACTGATGCAGTGATCAATATGTACAAAAAAGAGGATCCGATGAAGATCCACGGCTATAGTCCGACTCTCGGCCTTCCTGAAGTAAGGGAGATCATCGCGGACAGTCTTAAGAGACGCTTTTCAATAAGCTACGAGGCTGATCACATCTTCCCTGTGAGCGGAGCTGCGGGCGCCATTGCACATGCTGTAAGAGCGGTCACAAAGCCGGGGGATACGGTGCTTACCTTTGCGCCCTTCTTTCCTGAATATGTGCCCTATATTGAGGACGCCGGAGTGAATCTTTCAGTTGTTCCCGCCAGCCTTCCCGATTTTCAGATCAACTTTGATGCGCTTGAAAAGCTGCTCGATGAAAATGTGCAGGCAGTGCTTATCAATTCACCCAACAACCCTTCGGGCACGGTCTATTCAGAGGAGACGCTCCGTGAGCTTTCAAGGATACTTAACACGGCTCAGGACAGATTCTCTCACGAGATATATCTGATATCCGACGAACCCTACAGGGAGATAGTATTTGACGGTAAAAAATGTCCTTATCCGGCATCTTATTATTTTAATACCCTGACCTGCTATTCCTTCTCAAAGGCTCTTTCTCTGCCGGGAGAGAGGATAGGCTATATCGCGGTGAATCCGGGAGCCCTTCACGCGAAGGAACTTACTGTGATGTTCGGGCAGATAAGCCGCGGGATAGGACACAACTGCCCCTCATCTACGATGCAGAGGGGAGTTGCCGCAGTGATAGACGAGACTTCAGACCTGTCCGTCTACGAAACGAATATGAACATTCTCTATGATGCTCTTGTTGAGATGGGCTTTGAGGTTCAGCGTCCGGGAGGAACCTTCTACATCTTCCCGAAATGTCTTGAGGATGATGCTATGAGTTTTTGCAAAAAGGCGCTCGAGTACGATCTCATACTCGTGCCCTCTGACAATTTCGGTGTATCGGGGTATTTTAGGATGGCTTACTGCATCGATACGGAGAAGGTTAAGCGCTCGTTACCCGTACTTAAGAAATTTGCAGAAAGCTACGCGTAGCATCAGTAGATCACAACCGGCATCATCTCATACGAATTGTCATAAAAGACATTCATGGCGTCTGACGGGGTATTGATGCAGCCGTGGCTTCCGTTGTAGGTATAGATGTTTCCACCGAAGGAGGACCTCCACCAGGCGTCATGGATACCGACGCCCGACCATGTCAGTCTCATCCATCTGTGAGCGAGGGTGGGGGCGTCTCCGCCGTTCATCCATTTTTCCTTGAGCTGTTCTATTATGTAATATACCCCTCTCGGGGTATGTCGGTTCTTTCCGGAATCTCCGGTCACTACATCTGTTTCGATCACAAGATTGCCGCCCCTGTAAAGCCACATATGCTGGGCGTCTATCGATATCTCGATATAATCCCCGGATATGAAGGAAGCCATCTCATAGTCAAAGACGGGATGTCTTCCCTCGACGGATTCGCCCTTGTGGAAGAGATCCTTTAAGACAGCCGTCTCTTCCGCGGTATTGACTGAAGAGCCCCAGGTGCCGCCGTCCACATGCATCGCGGTTCCGTAGGAGTTTACAAAATCAGCTCCGGTGCCTTCAGGGTTATAAACTACATTGGCTGCCTGCTCATCAATGAAACTGTCGTCAAGGCGGATCTCATCCCCCTCGATGTTCACATTATCGATGGAGGCTCTTACTACATCCCCGTTGTCGTAGGTCACTGACCAGGTCGCAAAGAGGTTCGCTCTTTCACAGAGCTCTGTAAGAGCGCCCTGCCTGATAGCCGGCTCGATCCTTATCTGCTTCTGCTCCTTTATGGAGCGCTCAATATCAAGATCCCTTCCTTCAACCTCCGGAACTACGACGAAAAGATCCCCTTCTTTCTTGATATAAGCGTCTTCGGAATCCGGCGCGCTCTCATTATATCTTTCCATGGCTGCTCTGATCCCGGAGTCGAAGACGAGCTCATTGTCGACCTTCACATCCTTCCACTGGGTCGTGGTGGTCACAACATATTTCGCGTGATCGTCTATGGACTGGATGTTGTAGACATAGGCGGGCTTTTCCTGGACCTTTACCTTTTTTGTGGCGAAATAAAAAAGCACACAGGCAGCGCTTGCCACAGAAAGAGCAGCAAGGACGAGTGTAATTGTGATAAGCGCCTTTTTCATAGCATGCCGGAAACCACTTTTTTATTGCTCAACGGGGGTGGGTCTTACCGTATCAAATACCTTCTTGACATCAAGTATATCGCCGAGTCTGTTCTGTGCTCCGGTGAGATCCTGATAGAGTCTGTACCCGTCGACATTCCTTCTTCCGCCTCTCATGTAATTGCTGTTGTACTGGAGCCAGTACTGTGTGGAATCGACTGTGAGATAATATCTGAAGCCGGCGTCATATAGGACTTTGAACTTCTCATTGTCATCACCGTAAGGACGCCAGTTCCCTATATCGCTCCCGAAGGGGTAGATCAAAATGGGGCAGGGGTCGGGAAGCAATGGCTCCACATTCCTCTCCCACTTGTCGGTATCGGTCTTTAAGCGCTCAAGGGTGCAGTCTCCTGTCCTGATATGCCCCCAGGAATGTGAGGCGAATTCATAGCCGTCATCCTTCAGGGCCTGTGTGATCTTCTTCACCATAGCCCTGTCGTTTTCGATATTTTCATTTCTGTACTTTTCAGGATTGTAATTCGGGCTGTTGGGGTCATAGGTTTCATCGGTCCGATAGCCGAGTATCCCGTTGTAGCCGGTGAAGGCCAGTATTGCCTTTGAACCCCTGTAGGAGAAATCGGGATGCTCATCAACGAAGTGGTCAAGGATAGGCACCAGGTCATAATCCCCTGTTGTCACATTTCCGTTTTTGTCCTTGTATTCGAGTGTCGGGCGCCCGTCCTCGCCTATCACGAACCTCGTCGCGAAGCCCTGTCCTTCCATGTATTCATAATAGCAGACATCATCCTGGGACATGACGAAGGGGATCTTTCCGGGAGGGAGCATGATAGGATTTTTGTGGAGGGTCCCGTTCTCGTCAAAGGTGCAGATATCATGCATGGTGACGAGGACATAGCCCTTCTCATACATTTGCTTCAGTATCTCATTGAATTCCGGGATGGTGGTCATCACGGAATTGTAATTGGCGGAATTCGAACTCTTGAAGGCGATGTCGGAATCCACTATGAGGCTGTGGAAGAAGATGTGGGTGATCTTTGAGTGATCGTAATCCTTCAGCTCGGCCTTGTCCGCTTCATAGGTTGAGATCATTGCTTTCACTTCCGTCTCGGCGGCATAGGGCGAAGACTGAAGCATTTCGATAGCCTTGTCATAGTCATACATCTTCGCGAGTCTGTCGGCATCGGAAAGCAGGGTTGCCATATCGGACTTTGGAGCAGCCTGCGAAGAAGATGAGGAGGCTGAACTTGAAGCGCCCTCCGAGGTAGAGATGCTTGCCTCGGAAGAACCGGAAGCAGCCTTTTGACCGCCTTCTCCTTTTTTCTTCGGAATAAGTATGAGGACTACAAGCACCACTCCGAGAATGACGAGAAGAGTAGTAAGGAGCATTATCCTTTTTCTCTTTTGCTCCTTCCTTCTCTTTTTTCTGCGAAGCCTTGCCCTTCGCTCCTCTTCGGTTTCAAAGTCACGATCTATACGATTTCTGCCATTTTCAGACATCACAAGAGCCTCCTGTATTATTGATGCTTATTAACTACCATATTATCATTCTTATTCTTTTTTTAGGCAAGTGTGATTTTTGGTACATGCGATTGATAATGAGTCCCTTTTTGTGTAAAATCAGTCATTATGGGTTTTGAATAGAAGAGGAAGCCTTATGTCTGAAATATTTGTCTGCCGGCACGGGCAGACCGACATGAACCTGCACGGGATCCTTCAGGGCAGGACCGATACGAAACTGAATGATGAAGGAAGACGGCAGGCAGATGAAGCCGGGGATTTCATGCGAAAGAACGGGATACTCATTGACGAGGTATTGACCAGCCCGCTTTCGAGGGCTGTGGAATCCGCGGAGATCATGACAGGCATACCCAGGGAGAATTTTACCTTTGAGCATGCTTTGATAGAGAGAGGCTTTGGGGAATGGGAAGGAAAGAGTATCAATGAGCTTCCCGAGAAGGAGCAGCTCATCTACAAAGAGACCACGGAGGCTATTGAGCTTCCGGGAGCGGAGACCATAGACGAGCTCATAATAAGAGTTCAGAAATACCTCACAAGGCTGAAGAGCTTTTCGCTCCTTCGTGGCAGGAATATCCTGCTTTCAACTCACGGTGCTGTAATACATGCCATCAAGTGCATTCTATACGAGATCCCGAGGGAGATGTTCTGGTCCTTCTCCATAAGAAACTGTGAGATATTGAAGATGGATACAGACAAAATGACACTTGTTACGGTATTTCCGGGTTTTAAGGGACGGACGGGCTGAAGATGAAAAGATATTATGATGTCATAATCGTAGGCTCCGGAGTAGCGGGCTGCTTTACAGCTCTCCACCTTCCTTCCGGCACAGATATCCTCATGATCACGAAGGGTGATGTGGAGGAGAGCGATTCATACCTTGCTCAGGGCGGGATCTGCGTTCTGAAGGACGACAAGGATTACGACAGTTTTTTTGAAGACACTCTTCGTGCAGGTCATTATGAAAACAGGAAGGATTCCGTTGACATGATGATCAGGGAGAGCAGGGCTGTCATTGAGGAACTTATGGGCGAGGGAGTGGAGTTTGCGAATCAGGACGGAGACCTTATATATACAAGAGAGGGTGCACATTCCACCAACAGGATACTCTACCATGAGGATGTGACAGGACGGGAGATCACATCAAAGCTCGTTGCAAGGGTTATGAAGCTTCCGAACGTGGAACTTGTGACCCATGCAATGATGATAGATATAATCTGCAGGGATAATGTCTGTGACGGCGTCCTGATCCGACTTGAGGATCAGAAGGAGCCGGTGCCGGTATTTGCGGGAAATGTGATGTGGGCCTGCGGCGGGATCGGAGGGATATATGAGAATTCCACGAACTTCCCCATCCTTACCGGAGACGCCCTTGCTATTTCGATACTTCATCATATTACGCTTGAGCATATCAATTATGTCCAGATACATCCCACAGTCCTTTATTCAAAAAAGCACGAAAGACGGTTTCTGATATCGGAGTCAGTCAGGGGAGAGGGAGCACTTCTCCGTGACAAGAACGGTGAGCGGTTTGTAAATGAGCTTTTACCGCGTGATCTTCTCTCAAAGGCGATCTACGAGCAGATGGAAAAGGATGGGACAGAGCACGTGTGGCTGGACCTCACGGCGATCACAAAGGTTGATGTGAAAAAGCGCTTCCCGAATATTTGTCAGCACTGCCTTGACGAGGGTTATGATGTTACAAAGGATTGGATCCCGGTGGTTCCCGCCCAGCATTATTTCATGGGTGGAGTTTATGTGGATCAGAATTCCCATACCTCCATGCGCCATCTCTATGCCGCCGGCGAGGTGAGCTGCAACGGCGTTCACGGTGCGAACCGTCTCGCTTCAAATTCGCTCCTTGAGAGCCTCGTTTTTGCAAAGGCTGCCGCTATATATATGGCGGCGCATCCTGATGATGAGGAATATCAGGGTAGGGTCAGGATACCCAGCGCGAAGCTCCTCGGCTTTTCCCTCTTCGGAGACAATGAGGGCGGACCCTTTGAGACAGATGACAAAACGGCGCCCCCCGCTCATATCTTTATCGAGAAAGGCTTCCTTTCAAAAGAACCGCCCGCCACACTTGATGAGCTTTCAAAGACCTACGAGCTCACTCCTGATGAGTACAGGAATCCGGAGCTTTACGCCGAAAAGAACAAGGCGCGCATATGGAATGAGATACACAATGAAGAAAGAAGACAAAAGGAGATAAAGTCCAAGCGCTTTAATTGATCTATGGATGAAAATTCTGCGATAATCAGAGGATTTGTTGATCATATTGTCTATCATAACGAGGAAAACGGTTATACTGTTTTCCTTTTTTTTCCTGACACCGGAGAACTCTCGGATGACTTTTCCGATGGTATCACCTGCACCGGCTCCTTCGCTGAACTGCTTCCCGGCGAAAGCCTTGAACTGAGCGGGCAGGTGGTTAATGACCCGACCTACGGAACCCAATTTCGCTGCGACACTTATGAATTCATCAAGCCATCCACAGCGACAGAGATCGAGAGGTATCTTTCCGGAGGCGCGGTAAAGGGCATAGGAAAGACCCTTGCGAAAAGGATAGTAAAAAAATTCGGCGACGACACCTTCAGGATAATGGAGTCGGAACCGGAGAGACTCTCCGAAATAAGCGGTATTTCCATGAGGATGGCTCAGCAGTTTGCGATAGAGGTGATGGAACACAGGGAGATCAGGGATGCCTGTGTCTATCTTCAGAAATTCGGGATATCCATAAGACTGGCCCTTCGTATCTATGACCGCTTCGAGAAGGAGATATATGATATCATCGAAAGCAATCCTTACAGACTATGTGACGAAATAGATGGCATAGGCTTCAAGACCGCAGATCGCATAGCCTCTCTCTCAGGGCTGCGCCCTGATTCCGAGGAGAGGATAGCTTCATGTATAGGCTATCTTTTGAACTCGGCAGCAGGAGAAGGTCATACATTTCTTCCTCTTGCTATACTGAAAAGAAATCTCCTCCATCTGATAACAGTTGACGGATCGATCTTTGAAAACGTCCTGACGGGCCTTTCGCTGAAAAGAAGAGTTGTCATCAAAAAGGCCGGTGAGGAGGAGAGAGTCTATCTCGAAAGGTTCTATCGGACAGAGAAGAGGGTTTCTTCCCGACTCATTGAGCTTCTTGAGAACAATGGCACAGACTGGAGGGCAAAGATACCGGAATGCAACGAGGTTGAAAAGGACGAGGGGATAGAGCTCGATGAAAAGCAAAGAGAGGCTGTATGCAGGGCCTGTACCTCGGGACTCTTCATACTGACCGGAGGACCGGGAACAGGAAAGACCACTGCCCTTCTCGTGATGATAAGGCTTTTTGAGAGACAGGGCGATACGGTTGCTCTCTGTGCTCCCACAGGAAGAGCTGCAAAGAGGATGAGCGAAGCGACCGGGCGTCCGGCGAAGACAATACACAGGCTCCTTGAGGTAAAGTCGGTGGAAAGGGGTGAGGGGAGCGAGTCAAAGGATATAAGGGGAGGCATCTTTGAAAGAGACAATGATAATCCTCTTGAAGCTGATGTGGTGATCTGTGATGAAGCCTCGATGATAGATATATTTCTCTTTGATGCTCTTTTGAAAGCCATTCCCTACGGGGCCACACTGATAATGGTCGGGGATGAGAACCAGCTTCCCTCCGTAGGTCCGGGAAATGTCCTGAAGGATATCTTAAAGAGTTCTCTTTTTTCATCCTGCCGTCTCAACACGATATTCAGACAGGCAGAGGAAAGTGATATCGTAAAGAACGCCCATCTCATCAACGAGGGAAAACGAGTTTTACTTGACAACAAGAGCAAAGACTTTTTCTTCATGGAAAGACCGGCTGTCTCACCGCTCCTTTCAACGGTGGCAGAGCTTCTCACAAAAAAGCTTCCTCCTTATCTTAACTGCCAGAAAAACGAGATCCAGGTTATGTGCCCCATGAAAAAGGGCAGCGCAGGAGTAGTTGAGGTGAATTCCTATCTTCAGGAAAGGCTCAATCCTTCCGGACCTTCGAAGAAAGAATACAAGTACGGTTCAAAGGTATTCAGAACAGGGGACAAGGTGATGCAGACAAAAAACAATTACCACATACCCTGGACTGTAAAGAATGACAAGGGAGTCATCGTTGATTCCGGTGAAGGCATCTACAACGGCGATACCGGGATGATCAAGGCGATCTATCCTGAGATCAAGGAACTTCGAGTCCTCTTTGATGACGGAAAGGAGGCGGATTATCCCTTCTCGGGACTTGAGGACATAGACCTTGCCTATGCCATTACAATACACAAGTCTCAGGGGAGCGAGTATCCTGCTGTCATTATCATCCTGCTTCCGGGACCGGAGCAGCTTTTCAACAGGAACCTTCTTTATACCGCAGTCACGAGGGCAAAGAAGTGCGTGGTGCTCATAGGAAAAAGGGAGGTATTTTACGATATGGAGGAGAACGATACTGCAATAGTCAGGTATTCGGGCCTTTCCGATATGCTCTTGGACGAGCGCAAGAGGCATTGATGAAAAATAATATTACAGGACTTTTTGCGGAGCTCTTTTATCCTTCACGCTGTATGGTGTGCCAGGGCGTGCTTTCCCCCCAGGAAAAAAAGTATGGACTTTGTTCGCAATGCAAAAAGAAAGTAAGCGTCATAAAGGAGCCCTTCTGTTTGAAGTGCGGAAAGAAGCTTTTTGACGACACCCTTGAATATTGCGAGGATTGTGAGGAGTCGCGCTTCGGCCGCTTCTTTTCAAAGGGTCGGGGAGTTTATCTCTATGACGGAGTGATGCGAGAGGTAATGTACCGTTTCAAATACAAAAACAAGAGGTATTATGCAGCCTATTTTGCGCGGCAGGCATACGTTCTCTATCAAAGATGGATAAGTGACATAAGGCCTGATCTCATTCTTCCTGTTCCCATGTACAGGGGGAAGATGAAAAAAAGAGGCTATGACCAGGCCGAATGCTTTGCAAAGGCGCTTTCACGCGTCTTTGATATTCCCAACGTAGGGGGCATTCTTTCAAGAACGAGGAGTACGCTTCCGCAGAAGGGGCTTTCGGGTGCAGCAAGGCGGCTGAACCTAAAGAATGCTTTTCATATCCGGGGAAATTTGGTACAATCGAAAAGTATTCTCTTGGTTGATGATATCTATACAACAGGCGCGACCGTTGATGCGGCGGCAGAGGCATTGAGAGACGCCGGGGCGGCCGAAGTCTATTGTATGTATATATGTGTCGGCAACGGCAAAAGGAGGAGAAAAAAATAATGGAAGTAAAGAATTGTAAGGGCTGCGGCAGGCTTTTTAATTATCTCGGCGGACCGCGTCTTTGCCCGGTGTGCAAGGATGAGCTTGAGAAAAAGTTTTTGAAGGTCAGGGATTTTATCCGTAGTCATCCAAAGACCACGCTTAAGGAGATCTCTGACGAGAATGAAGTTGATATAGACCAGATCAATCAGTGGATCAGGGAGGAAAGGCTTGAGTTCTCAAAGGATTCACCGGTACTCATTTCCTGCGAGAATTGTGGCGCGCCGATCCGGACCGGAAGGTTCTGCCCGAAGTGCAAGTCAACTATGGCAAACTCTCTTACGGATGCCTTCAAGAAGCCTGAAATGCCCAAGCCCAAGAAGAAGGAGAGCGACGGCGACAAGATGCGCTTCCTCGGCGGCAACAGTTGAGATGATCATTAATGCTGAGTGAAGAACGCGTCCGTGTAATGACACGGCTTGCAATGGAAGAAAAATCCGGTTCCGCGGCCTTCAGGAGGGCTGAGAATCTCGGCAGGAAGGATTATGTTTCCTTTCAAGGTGCCGTCGCCTTCATAGTCGGAACGATCATTTTTGTCTTTCTTTTTGCACTGCTCTTTCTTTCGATGTTTTTTACCTCAGTCTATTCTCTTACGGATGAACTTGCAAAGACACTTCTTATCATATTAATCCTGGGATATATAGGCTTTGTTCTTGTGTTTGTCATTACCGTAAGGAAAAGCGCAAAGAAGGACTTTCAGGAGGACGAAAGGAAGCTGCAGAGGATAACGGCCGGCTTTGACAGACTGCATGAACTCTACAAGATAGAGGAAGACAATACAAGGACATTGAAGACCCTGACAAAAAAACAGCATAGGCAGCACGAGGCCGGCAGCCCGAAGATTAGAAAATAGGTCATGACCACATTTATGAAGCTAAGGGACAGTGTGAGGTCGTTTTTTTCGGCGCATTCATACTGGCTCTCCACAATCGCAAAGGGTGTCATGTGGTTCATATGCGCCACTATGATAAACCGTTATCTCGGCTTTTCAGAGGTCCTTTCGTCTCCTCTCATAGCACTGGGATTGTCGGTCTTTTTGGCATTTCCTCCTATGACAGTAGGAGGCATCGTTTTTTCAGGCGTAGTGCTGTTTCAGGTCTTTTCGTTTTCGAGGCATGCTGCGATCGCTGTTCTGGCCATTATACTTCTTGCATATATAATCTGCGGTATCTACAGGTGCCAGAGAACGGAGTTCTTCATCATTCAGCCCGCCTTGCATTTTTTGGGACTTCCTTTCTTTGTCCCTCTCTTCACGGGGCTTTTCGGAAAGGCAAAGAACGGCGGAAGCGTGGTTTTTTCCTGCATCATTTCGTGGCTTCTGAAGACGATCCAGGAGAATACGGCGCAGCTTATGGATTCCACCGCGCCGGTGACCATGGCGGATCTTCTTGTAAAAGAGGTCGTTTCAAATCCGATGTTCTACATTTATCTTTCAGCGTGTATGGCAGTATTTGTGGTAAGTCACGTGATCACCAATCTTCCCATCGATCACGCATGGCAGATCGCTGCGGGGGCAGGGATCATGGCCGGGTTTTTCATAGGACTTGCCGGACGGCTCTTTTTGGACAGAAGGTCCGGTATAGTGTCTCTTATCATATCGTCGCTGATCGTTGCCGCAGCCGGTCTTATAACGTCCCTGTTCTTCAGGGATCTTGATTATTCGAGAACGGAGAAGGTCAGTTTCGAGGATGATGAATATTATTATTATGTGACCGCCGTTCCGAAGATCCACGTCGGTGAGGAGGTCAATGAGGTAAAGAAGATCAAAACTCCGGAAAAGAAGGGGAACCGGCGTTAAATGGCCTTTGTTGAAACCGTAAAAAACTGGGTTACGAACCTTGTAGACATATCACTTCCGAATATTCATGTAACGGATATCGTAGAGATCATCCTGATCGCGTTTTTCTTTTATCTGCTTCTGGTCTGGATCAAGAATACGCGGGCATGGATGCTTTTTCGCGGTCTTATCGTCATAATCGTCTTTTTCGTGATAGCGGCTCTTCTTCAGATGAGCACCATACTCTGGCTTGGAGAGAAACTCCTTTCCGCCGGTATTGTGGCTCTGGTGGTCGTCTTTCAGCCGGAACTCAGACATGCTCTTGAAACACTCGGCAGATCAAATTTCCTTAAAAATCTATTTACAATGAACCTCGGAAGAGCAAAGGAGAAACGCTTTTCCGACAAGACCCTTACGGATCTCGTAAAGGCTTGCTACGACATGGGCTCAGTAAAGACGGGGGCTCTCATAGTCATAGAGAAGGAGGTTCAGCTCACTGAATACGAGAGGACCGGTATTGCGGTGGATGCCATTTTGACGAGGCAGCTTCTCATCAACATCTTTGAAAAAAACACTCCCCTTCATGACGGTGCCATTATAGTAAGGGGAGATAGGGTTGTTGCGGCAACCTGCTATCTTCCGCTTACGGATGACCTGATGCTTTCAAAGGATCTTGGGACGCGCCACAGGGCAGCAGTCGGGATAAGTGAGGTCAGCGATTCCGTGACCCTTGTCGTATCCGAGGAGACAGGAAAGATAAGTGTGGCAGAGAAAGGAAAGCTTCTTACACATGTAGCCGAAAAGGAGCTCACCGAGATACTTACGCGCCTTCAGGACCAGGACTATGGCAGGAAGGAGAGCAAAAAGGAAGACGCAAAGGATACGGGCTCTGATGATGGCAAAGAAGAAATGAAGAATGAAAAGGCGGCAAAGGGATGAAGAAAAGAATACTTGACCTTATCCTGAAAAATCCCGGTCTCAAGATAACCGCCCTCATATTTGCCATCATTCTCTGGTTTTTTGTTGTCAGCGTCAATGACCCCGACAATACGAGGACGATGGTTGTCCCGGTCCAGGTGATAAATACTGATGTTCTTGAGAATACCAATGAGTATTATGTTCTTACCGGAAAGACCACAGTCACCTTCCAGGTGACCGGAAAGAGATCGGTGCTTGATAGGCTGACACCTGCGAATTTTTCCGCAACGGCGGATATGAACAACCTCGACCGTGAGAATTCAAGAATACCGGTTGAGATACAGACACTGTCAAGTGCCTCGTCAGTAACACTTTCCTCGAAGGCGAGATATCTTGATGTTACGATCGGACAGAAGAAGGACAAGAAGCTTGTCATTACGGGGATTGCGAAGGGAACTCCCGCAGACGGCTTTGCTGTTGCCGATACCGTTGTTGCGCCGAATGTCATCAGGTTAAACGGACCCACTGATATCATAAACAAGGTTGTTTCCGCGGCAGCTTATGTGGATGTGGAAGGAATGTCCTCCACCATCTCGGAATCAGTTGTAGTGAAGTTCCTTGATGAAAACGGAGGCGAGGTGGAGTCCGCCCTTATGGAGTCAAACCTCACGACAGTAGAGGTTACCGCAAATATAAGGCCTGTCAAATCCGTGGCGATCCTTATAGAGACAAAGGGAGAACTGAAGGAGGGACTGGCTCTCGGTGAAGTGACGGCTGAGCCTGAAAGGATCACTGTGATAGGGCCTAGTTCCGTATTGAATGACCTTACCGAGGTAATAGTTCCTTCATCGGTGATCGACCTTACCACAATTACAAAGAATTTTGAGACCACCGTTGACATAAGTGCTTATCTTCCGCAGGGAGTATCTCTATTGAACCAGAAGCAGAGCTCCATAAAGATCAAGGTCGGGATACTTGAAAGGGTAAAGAAGACATTTGAGATACCTGCGGCAAACTTTACCTTCACCAATGTTGAGCCGGGGATGAAGGCGGCTCTTCAGGAGCAGAGGCTTTCCGTTGAGATATCCGGTCTTGAGGCAGATCTTGAAAAGCTGAAGGCGTCAGATATCACAGGCTCGATCGACTGCAGCGGACTCACTGAGGGAAGCCACAAGGTGAATGTAAAGCTGAACCTGAATGAGGAATTTACTGCTTCCACTGTTTCGGGCGATGTAATGATAAGCCCTTCATCACAAACGGATACTCCCCCTTCGGATACGGGAGAGAACGAAAACTCAGGTTCGTCCGGGAATTCGGGTACCTCCGCGTCTTCCCCGACATCATCATTAAACTCAGGAAGCTTTTAGAGGCATAGCACCATGATAAAGAAAAAATTTGAGATAAAAAATCCGACAGGCCTTCATATCAGACCCGCAGGTCTTCTCTGCGAGGAGGCGATGAATCACAAGGCCCATGTTACATTTTTTTACGGCAGCAACAATAGCGAGGCGAACTGCAAATCTATGCTTTCAATACTCGGCTCCTGTATCCGTTCAGGAGATTGCATTGAGCTCTGCTGTGACGGTGAGGATGAAGAGGAAGCGATGCAAAGGATAGGAGAACTGATTGAAAACGGTTTTGGGGAGAAGGCTTAAAAAATGAAAAAAAAGATACTGATAACAGGGGCTCTCGGGCAGCTTGGGAGAGCAGTGAAAAAGGAATATGAAGGCGAAGCTGATTTCGTCCTGACCGATATGGTCGAGGGTGAAGGGGTGAGGCTTCTTGACATATCTGATATGGAGAAACTGAATCGGGCCTTTGATGAGGAGGGGCCGGATATCGTCATAAACTGCGCTGCCTTCACGAATGTGGACGGCTGCGAAAAAGAAGAGGACAAGGCCTTTGTGGCAAATGCGATCGGGCCCCGGAACCTTGCGATCATGTCAGAAAAATACGGCGCGAAGCTCGTTCACATCTCGACGGATTATGTTTTCAACGGTAATGCGGATCATCCGCTTATCGAGACCGATAAGCCCGATCCCGTATCCGCCTACGGAAGGACCAAGCTTGCCGGAGAAAAGTTCGTGAAATGGTTCTCCACACGCTTTTTCATCCTTCGTACCGCATGGCTCTACGGAGAGGGAAAGAATTTTGTAAGGACGATGCTTTCGCTTTCAGAGACCCATGATGAAGTCTCAGTGGTATCGGATCAGCTCGGGACGCCGACCAGCGCGGCCGAACTTGCGAGGATGATACACTTCCTTGAGCCTACGGAGAACTACGGTCTCTTCCACGCGACATGCGAAGGCGATACGAACTGGGCGGACTTTACCGAAGAGATATTTGCTCAAAAGGGCATAAAGACGCGGGTCAATCACGTGACGAGTGAAGAGTACAAGAGGATGAACCCCGCTTCAGCGGACAGGCCTCATTATTCAATACTTGAGGATCGGATGATAAAGCTTACATCGGACTTTCGTATGAAGGACTGGAAGGAAGCACTTAAAGATTATCTTGGGAGGGAAGACTGAAAAATGCATACATACCTTGTTACCGGGGGAGCCGGCTTTATCGGGAGCAATTACATTCATTACATGTTCAAAAAATACGGCGACGACATCAGGATAATAAATGTCGACAAGCTGACCTACGCCGGAAATCTCGCAAACCTGAAGGGCGTTGACGAGAGGAAGAACTATGAGTTCGTAAAGGCGGATATCTGCGATCGGGAAACGATTCAAAGGATATTCAATGAAAATGACATTGACCGCGTTGTCCATTTTGCGGCCGAGTCGCATGTGGACCGGAGCATCAAAAATCCGGAGGTCTTCATAGAGACAAATCTGCTTGGGACCGCGACTATGGCAAACTGTGCGAAGGCGGCCTGGGAGAAGGAGGATGGGAGCTTCCTTCCCGATCACAAATTCCTCCATGTTTCCACGGATGAGGTATACGGTTCTCTCCCTGACGACGGAAAGAGCTACTTCTATGAGACTACTCCTTATGATCCGCACAGTCCTTATTCAGCCTCAAAGGCGGGGAGTGACTTCATCATCAAAAGTTATATAGATACTTATCATTTCCCGGCGAACATTACGAATACCTCAAACAATTACGGACCCTTCCAGTTCCCGGAGAAGCTGATACCGCTTATTATAAACAATGCTCTTTCAGGGAAGTCCCTCCCCGTTTATGGAGACGGGATGAATATCAGGGACTGGCTCTATGTGGAGGATCATGCAAAGGGCATAGACATGGTTCAGGAGCAGGGTGTTCTCGGCGAAAAGTATAATATCGGCGGGCATAATGAAAGAAGGAATATCGATATCATAAAGACGATCCTCAAGACCTTAAAGGAGCTTCTCCCCGATTCCGACCCGAGGAAGAAAAATGTCTCGGAAGACCTCATTACCTATGTGACTGACAGAAAAGGGCATGACAGGCGCTATGCCATAGCTCCGGACAAGATCAAGGAAAAACTCGGCTGGTATCCGGAGACCACCTTTGAGGTCGGCATCAGAAAGACGATAGAGTGGTATCTGAACAATTCAGATTGGATGGAAAATGTGACGAGCGGGGCTTATCAGAAATATTATGATGAGATGTACTGCAACAGATGAGATGAAAAATATGCCGGCGGAGGAAGGCTTTTTTGCTCCGCCGGCTGTTTGTGTAATCAGCGGGAATTTTTTTGAGATGAACGAGGCCATCAAGGAGCTTCGGACAGAGTATGTGATATTTCTTGAAAAGGGAGCAGCTCTTTGTAAGGATGCGGCTTCACATCTTTTAAGGAATATCCGGGGAGTCGGGATGTCTTTCTGCGGTTATACTTCACCTGATGAAGAAAGTCCGGAGACAGTAAAAAGGGTGCTCTCCTCGCCGGACATGGCCTGCCGGCTTTTCTTCCGGCTTCATGATGAGAGTATGCTTTCTAACAAGCTCTTTCGTACATCGGTGATCAAAAAGCACGGTCTTTCTTTTGATCCATCCTTCAAAAGCGAGTGCTCGTGCGCTTTTCTGGCATCATATCTGATGCACTGTAAAGACGTGCGTTTCACACCGGAAAGGCTTGTGAGCATCAGTGGTGATGAGGGCGGCAGCTTTGAAGAAACCGCAGAGTCCCTGAGGGGCTTTTCCTATATGAGAAAGCTCTTTAAAAAGAAGGCGGCCTTTACGGACGCACTCTACTATTGCGGGGAATATATGTCTGATGTCATCTTTTCTCTATACAATGAGATGGTTTATGATGAAGAGGAAAATGATGAAGAGTACAAAAGGTCATGCCTTCGGGAGTTTGCAAGGAAGCTTCCTTTGATCGTGAAAAGACCGAAGGACAGCGAGTCTCTTTATTATTACAAAGCGATAATAAGATATGGATTGTCAGGGAGAGTGGAACATGAAATATGATTTTCTGGTAGTCGGAGCAGGCTTTTTCGGCGCGGCTTTCTCCTTTGCGGCAAGTGAGAAGGGAAAGAAGTGCCTTGTCATAGACCGGCGGGATCACATTGCGGGAAATGCATATACGAAGGAAGAGAGCGGGATCAATGTCCATGTGTACGGAGCACACATCTTCCATACCTCGGACAAAAGGGTATGGGATTTTGTGAACCGTTTTTCAGAGTTCAACAATTATATCAATTCCCCCATAGCAGTATACAAGGATGAGCTTTACAACCTTCCCTTCAATATGAATACCTTCTCAAAGCTCTGGAATATAAGGACGCCGCAGGAAGCAAAGGACATCATTGAAAAACAGATAAGCGCCCTCGATATCAAAGAGCCGAAGAACCTTGAAGAGCAGGCTCTTTCACTTGTGGGAACGGATGTCTACGAAAAGCTGATAAAGGGCTATACGAAAAAGCAGTGGGGCAGGGACTGCAAAGACCTTCCGGCCTTTATCATCAAAAGGCTTCCGCTCAGGTTCACATACGACAACAATTATTTTTCGGACCGCTATCAGGGGATACCGGTCGGCGGCTACACAAGGATGGCGGAAAAGATGCTTGAGGCTTCTGAAGTGCGGCTCAATGAAGACTTCATCAAATTGAGGGAAAATGATCTCACCCTCTCATCGGGAGAAAAGATCGAATACGGCAGGCTGATATACACAGGGCAGATCGATGAATACTTCGATTACTCCTTCGGGCCGCTCTCCTACAGGAGTGTGAGGTTTGAGACCGAGTGCCTTCCGGTCGAGAACTACCAGGGCAATGCCGTCGTAAACTATACGGCGGAGGAGGTTCCCTATACGAGGGTGATAGAGCACAAGCACTTTGAGAGGACAGAGGCTCCGGTCACGATAATCTCCCGTGAATATTCATCGGAATGGAAGAAGGGGGACGAGCCCTATTATCCCGTGAATGATGAAAAGAACAATGCGCTTTACGAAAAGTACCTTGAGCTTTCGAAGAAGGAGGAGAATACGTTCTTTGCAGGAAGGCTCGGGAAATACCGGTATTACAATATGGATCAGGTCATAGCCGAGGCGCTTGCGCTTGCGGACGAATTATCATAAAATTGATGGGTTAGGTCAGGATATGACTGAAAGGAAGATGAGATGAAAGGAATAATCCTTGCGGGAGGCTCCGGGACGAGGCTTTATCCCCTTACGATGGCGGCGTCAAAGCAGATAATGCCGGTTTATGACAAGCCGATGATCTATTATCCTCTCTCTACACTGATGCTTTCCGGTATAAGGGAGATACTTGTGATATCGACCCCGAGAGACCTTCCTGTCTTTAGGGAGCTTCTGGGCGACGGCAGCAAGCTTGGGATGGAGATAAGCTACAGCATCCAGGAGGCGCCGAACGGCCTCGCGGAGGCTTTCATCATAGGTGAGAGCTTCATAGGCGACAGCGCCTGCGCACTCGTGCTTGGCGACAATATCTTCTACGGACAGAGCTTTTCAAGGATACTTCTTGATACCGCAAAGAGGACGGAAGAGGAAAATGGCGCCACGATATTCGGCTATTATGTGAAAGACCCGAGGGAATACGGAGTTGTGGAATTTGACGAGAGCGGCATGGCGATCTCTATTGAGGAGAAGCCCAAAAAACCGAGGTCAAATTACGCGGTTCCGGGTCTTTATTTCTATGACAATGATGTGGTTGAGATAGCAAAGTCGATAAAGCCCTCGGCAAGGGGAGAGCTTGAGATCACGGCGGTCAACAACGAATATCTTTCAAGGAAGACCCTTCACGTCGAGACCCTTGGCCGCGGCTTTGCCTGGCTTGATACGGGGAATCCCGACATGCTTCTCTCCGCCGCGAATTTCGTGGCAACCTTCCAGAAGAGGCAGGGGCTCTATGTGAGCTGCATCGAGGAGATAGCGTACAAGAGAGGCTTCATCGACAGGGAGCAGCTTCTGAAGCTCGGACATGAGCTTGAAAAGACGGAATACGGAAGATATATCATAGATGTGGCGGAAGGCCTTTAAAGAAAAGAGGAACGGTCATGATAACAGTTGAAAAGAACTGCAACGGTATAGAGGGGCTTTGCGTGATAGAGCCAAAGGTCTTCGGAGACGAGAGAGGCTACTTCATGGAGACCTACAACAAAAAGGACATGGAGGCAAACGGCCTATTCTATGACTTTGTTCAGGACAATCAGAGCGCCTCAAAAAAGTGCGTCCTCCGCGGACTTCATTTTCAGATCGACCACCCTCAGGACAAGCTTGTGCGGGTCATAAGGGGCGAGGTTTTTGATGTGGCTGTCGACCTTCGAAAGGGAAGCCCTACCTTTGGAAAGTGGTATGGGGTGCGGCTTTCCGCTGAGAACAAGAAGCAGTTCATGATTCCGAAGAATTTTGCCCACGGTTTTTTGGTGCTTTCCGATGAGGCGGAATTCTGCTACAAGGTCACCGACTTCTATCATCCGAATGATGAGGGCGGGATCCTCTGGAACGACAAGGATCTTGCCATCGACTGGCCCTTCCCGGAGGGGACAGACGGGAACGATGTCATACTCTCGGAGAAGGACAAGGTGAATATGACTTACAAGGCCTACCTTGAGAGCCTGAAGGCGTGAGGTTTTTCCTTGATAGAGGTTAATGATTTTCTTGACGCCATATTCAATGCCGTCTTCAAAAAGAGCAGCGGAACGAGGGTAGTCATCCCGATCTATTTCAAGCTGAAGGAGATCATGATGTACGGGATCTTCGGGCTTGGGACATTCTTTGTGGCCCTGATCACCTACGCTCTCTTTACCGAGACCTTTGACTGGCCTATCCTGATCGGAAACGCTCTTTCGTGGGGCTTTACCACCCTGTTTGCCTTTCTCACCAACAGGAAGTGGGTTTTCCCCAGGCACAAGCACGGGGCGGCGGCATTTTTTGTACAGCTATGGCTCTTTGTTGCCGGAAGGCTTCTGACACTTGGGATGGAGGAGTTTCTGCTCTACTTTACAGTTGAGGCGCTTAACCTCCCGAATATGCTGATGAAGCTTCTCGTACAGATCCTGGTCGTTACGGCGAATTATCTTTTCAGCAAGATACTGGTCTTTCGGACCGGAAGGAAGAAGGATATCTGAATTCTTTTCTTAGGAGGAGCAAGAAAGAGAAATGTACAGGCGCGGAAAAAGAAGCTGGGTGAAGCACCTTGACTTTACGCTGCTTGACATAATTTGTCTGGAGTTGGCTTTCTTAACGGCCTATCTCATCAGGATGAAGAGCGGGGTTCGGTCAGAAGACGAGCTTTTGGATAACGGCATCTATTCAACCCTTGCGATATTCATCCTGGTGCTTGATATCTTTGTCGTCTTCTTCTCCGACCCCTACAACGGGATACTGCGAAGGAACAGGTATCAGGAACTTCGTGCGGTCATACTGCACTGCATATTGAATTTCGGCTGCATCCTGGTCTACTTCTATGCGACCCAGAGATCGCTCGACTATTCAAGAACCCTGATCTTCCTTTATCTCGGCTTTTCGGTAGTCTATATTTATGTGGTAAGGGTGCTCTGGAAGAGGCTGATCAGATACCGGATGCTCAATGGCGTGAACAAGGCCGAGATGCTTGTGGTATGCGAGGATGATAATGCGGCTCGCTGCCTTCACGAACTTTCATGCAACAGATATACGGAATTTCGGATAATCGGCGCGGTGGTTGTAGACAAGGACAGGACCGGCGAGACGATAGAGGGGATACCGGTTGTAGCAAACGCAGACGGCTTTCTGAACTATGTCAGGGAGAATGTCGTTGATGAGGTATTTATAGACGGGAATACGAGATCCTCATCGGAGGCACTCGCCTCAGAGCTCATCGAACTCGGAGTCACAGTGCATACCTCTCTTGTGTACTCGGACAGGCTTCTCATGAATACCACGGTGGAGCGTTACGCATCCTATACAGTGCTCACCTCATCAATGAAGATGCTGACCCTTCGGCAGGCCTTTTTTAAAAGGTTCTTTGACATAATCGGTGCGCTGGTCGGACTTTTGTTCACGGGAATAGCGATAATAGTCTTTGGACCCATCATCAAGCATCAGTCGCCGGGTCCTATCTTTTACAAGTCTACGAGGATAGGGCGAAACGGAAGGCGCTTTCTTTTTTATAAGTTCAGGACCATGCATGTTGGCGCGGACAAGCTTCAGGAGTCTCTTGCCGCTGAAAACGAGATGAAGGGTAATATGTTCAAGATGGAGAATGACCCGCGAGTCTTTCCTATAGGGCATTTCATGAGAAAACACTCAATAGACGAGCTGCCGCAGTTTTATAATGTCCTGAAGGGGGATATGTCACTGGTTGGTACGCGCCCTCCGACAGAAGCGGAATTTGAGAATTATGAATATCATCACAAGGCGCGTCTTGCCATAAAGCCCGGACTCACCGGTATGTGGCAGGTGAGCGGGCGATCCGACATCACGGATTTTGAAGAGGTTGTGGCACTGGATACGGAATATATCCAGAACTTCTCACTGGGGCTTGACGCTAAGATCATATTAAAAACCATCAAAGTAGTCTTTAGCGGGAAGGGCGGTAAATAATTTTGCTTTTTACCGTTGTGATGCTGCTTAAGGATACCGATCCCGAGTACTTCAGGGATTCTCTTGAGTCTCTGCTGTCGCAGACCCTTGACGATTTTCAGCTGCTTTTGATAGATCAGAATAATGAGAGTGGCTTCAAAATTTTTGTCTCGGAAATGTTTCCGGGTGATGAAAGAGTGGAATATCGACGTCTTACAGTAGAAAAGGGCAGGGGTTTTTCGTTAAATTATGCGATTGACATAGCGCGTGGAGATTACATATTATTCTTAGGCCAGCATGAAAGGCTCTCTGAAAATGCGCTTTTCTCCTTTGCAGAGAAAGCACTTCATGATGAAAATGCGGCACTTCTCTACTGCGACTCGGATGAGATTTCAGATGGAGAGAGAAGAGATCCTTATTTCAAGAGCGACATCAATATCGAGCTCCTTCGCCAGACGAATTATATCGGGAACTCCTTTGTCGTGAAAAGAGAGGCAATAAAACGCATTGGCAGATTTTCGGAGCTTACGAAAAGACTTCCGGAATGGGAATTTCTCCTGAGGGTGACAGAGAGGAAGCAAAGGATACTTCATATCCCAAGGCTCCTTATTCATAAGAGGGCAGGAGAAAAGGCATATTCCTACCAAAGGAGAGAGCGGGAGGGCTTTGAGCTTGAGGCTGCGGCGATAGTCGAAGCGTCTCTTAGACGGCAGGATATCAGGGCTTTTGTGAGGTCTTATTTTTTAAGTGATGCCCTTTATGTAAAGGTCACATATGACGGCAGCAATTATGATGTGAAGAGAGATTCCTTTCTGTTTTTGAAGGATCAGAATGTGAGATTCCCCACAAGGCATGCCGTGGAAAAGCTTTATGGAGTTCTTTCACAGCCGGATGTTGCGGTGGTGGGCTGCAGGTTCCTAGGAACTGCTTTTTCGGTCTCAAACTGCGGCTTCATATTCGATCACGAGGGAGTCTGCTACAGCGCGTGCCACGGGCAGAGTGTTTTTTCAAACGGCTATGGCGGACGGATAGCACTTCGAAATGATGTGTCCTGTGTGGATTTTTCCTTCTGCCTCATTGACGAAAAATTCTTCAGGCGATCGGGCGGCTTTGACAAGTCGCTTCTCGGCAGGGACCTTATGCTTGACTTTTGTCTTCGGGCGAGGAAGCACGGACTTCGGACTGTATATGAGCCTGAGGTTACGGCAAGATACTCCGGAAGGGAGCCATTAAGCTCCAAAGAATCAAATGACATCCTCATGGAAAGATGGGGAGATGTTATAAAAGCGGGAGATCCGTATTATAATATGAATCTTCCGACAGGTACTGAAAATTACAGGTTTTGAAGAAACGTCTTTTTGGAAAGGCGGGTAAGATTTTATGGCTTCAGACAATTCGATCAAAAAAATCGAAAGACCTTCCCAGGGGCAGAGAACTCCTGAGCAGAGAGCTGCGCGTATCGCCGCGAGGAAAAAGAAGAGAAGGAGAAGGGTCATTTTTCTCATTGTAGAGATGGCCATACTGACCTTCCTCTCAATAGTCCTCTTCCTTTGGATGAGGTACGGCAGCAGGGCGGTTCAGGCTCTGAACGAGATCTCGCATGTTGAGATAAGCAGCGAGGTCATATCCGTAAATTCCGTTACCGAGCATACTGAGGTTGTCAGAAAGGGCTTTGAGACCATAGCACTCTTCGGAGTCGACAACCGCTCCGAAGGAAATTATGATTCGGGAAATTCGGATTCTATGATAATCTGCGCCATCAATCTCGATACAAAGGAAATGAACATGATCTCCGTCTACAGGGATACCGTAATGGATGTGGACGGCAAGGGAATGCTTCGGAAATGTAATTACGCCTATGCTGTGGGCGGTCATGAGAATGCCATCAATATGCTGAACCGCAATCTCGATCTGAATATCCAGAACTTTGTAGCCATAGATTTCAGCGGCCTTATCGACTGCATAGACGCAGTCGGCGGTGTGGAGATCGATGTCACGAAGGAAGAGATACAGTGGCTCAATATGTATATTGAGGAGATGGCCGAGGATACCGGAAGGAAGCTTGACTATGTTCATTCCAGCGGGCCCCAGCTTTTGAGCGGTATACAGGCTACCGCCTACTGCAGGATCAGATATACCTCCGGTGATGATTTCATGAGGGCCACAAGGCAGAGGACGGTCATCAGCAAGCTCGTGGAAAAGGCCAAGGAGTGCAATATGGATCAGCTCCTCGACCTCGTAACAGTCCTTGCTCCGAAGATAGCGACCTCCTTTGATACGAATGAGATACTCCAGCACGCCATGGCGCTCCGTGAGTATTCGATCGCAAAAACAGGCGGCTATCCCTTCTTCAAAGTTGCCGGTGAATACGGCGGGAATATCAATGATGCTGTTGTTCCCTGTACGGCTGAGACGAATGTCAAAAAACTCTATGAGGAGCTTTATGGCGATACAGCGCATGAATGCTCTGAGACAGTGCAGGATATAAGCTACAGGATCACAAAGAAGACGGGCGTTACGGAAAAGGATGCCGTTGAATACAATCCCATGTATGAGGGGTCGACATCGGAGTTGAACAAGTTGAAGAGCGAGCAGGAATAGCATAAAGGGGGCATCGCAAGAGCGATGCCCCCCTTCTTTAAATGAACGTAAACTGCCTTTTTCTTTATTCCTTACGGAACTATACTTCTGATCGCCTCTGCGAGGCGCTTTGCGACGGACGGACGGTTCATGGTATAGAGATGGATCCCGTCAGTCCCTGAAGCGATAAGGTCGATGACCTGACTTGTCATATAATAGAGACCGGCGTCAAAAAGGGCGTCGGGCCTGTCTTCATAGCGGTCCATGATCCGTCTGAACCTGGCGGGTATGGAGGCTCCGCAAAGGGAGGACATCTTTTCAAACTGGGCGGAGTTGATCACGGGCATGATACCTGGAGTAACCGGGATGTTGATTCCTCTTTCATCCAATCCCTTCTTGAAATCGTAGAAGAATTCGTTGTCGAGGAAGAGTTGTGAGATGAGAAGCTCGTCTCCGGCATCCACCTTCTTTTTAAGATTGTCCATATCCTTTTTTCTGGAACCGCATTCGGGATGCCCCTCAGGATAGCAGCCGCCCGCGATACAAAAGTCCCATTTCGACTTGAGATATGCAGTAAGCTCTGAGGCATAGGCAAAGTCCTTCTTCGGCTCCTCCCCCTCTCTTCTGTCACCGCGAAGGGCAAGGCAGTTGTCGATACCGTATTCCACCATCATAGAGGCGTATTCGTCGATATCTTTTTTATTATAATTCAGGCATGTCATGTGAACCATTGGTTCAACATGGTATTTTTCCTTGATCAGACGGGCTATCTCGATCGTCTTGTTGTTTGCTACCGACCCGCCCGCACCGAAGGTGATCCCGATGTAATCTGGCTTGAGGTCCGCCATTATCTCAAGGGTTGGTTCAATATCGGAAAGAAAGCTGTCCCTCTTCGGAGGGAAGATCTCGAATGAGAGGCCGGGCTTTTGATTTTTGTACAGTTCTGAAAGCTTCATTTTTTTGTACCCTCAAAAGAATTCAAGGTGTTCAGCGCATCAGTCAGGGCGATACGCATTTTTTCCCATTCGTCTTTGTGCACCGGATCCATATACTGCATCCTGATGAATTCAGCCACAAGGTCGTCAAGCCGCTTTCTGATCTCTGATGTTTTCATTTGCTACCCCCCGTTATCATTTAATAAGTCCGGTTCCCAGCATGATGAGAAGCTGGGCTGGAATGTAAGTTATCATAATAAAGGCTGCCTCCCCGGTGCCGCGGTTCCTTTTGAAATTGTGAAATGCAAGTACCAGATCGCTTACAACAAAGAGTACCGAGCCCGAAAAAGTGACAAAGGCTGAAAGATAGCTCCTTGTTGAAAAACGAAGGAAGGCGCATACGCTCATTGCTATGATCACGAGCATATATATGACAATGCCCGGCACAAGCTTTTTGTCCCAAAGGAACGGGATGAGATTCTTCTTCACAAAAAGGATCACAAGGATGTAAGGCAGTATCACGAGAAGAAGAAGCCAGGAGGCTCCAAAAAGCCTTATATCACGGGCAAAGGTAATGATATAAAAAATATGTCCCGCCAAAAATGCAAGAAGTCCGAAGATGAAAAACTCCTTTTTCATGAGGAGCACATCTCCGAGCCACCCCAAGGCAAGTCCGATGACAAGGGTTATGATTATAGAAGCGGGACTCCCGGTACCTCTCGCAGAAAGGACTTGCGGCAAGACATAGAGCGCAATGATGAGAGGTACCAGAAAGGGCTTTGATATAAGGCAAAGTCCCTCCTTGTCGGCGTAAAGGCCGTATATATCAAGGATCGAAAAGATAATGAGCGCGATGATCAAAAGAATGTTGACGGCATTTATCATAGCATCTTCCGTTTCTTCAATACGATCATCGTGACGACGCAGATCACGAGCGTGCCGACACATATCGCGACAAAGGCGAAGGGTTCGCTTGTAAGAGGCACCGGGACGTTCATTCCGAAGAGACCTCCGATGATCGTGGGTATGCTCATCACGATAGTGATCGCGGCCAGGTACTTCATTACATTATTGAGGCGGTTTGAGATGACTGAACTCATGAGCTCTCTTGTTCCTGTCATTATATCCCGGTAGATCGAGGTCATCTCGATAGCCTGCTTGTTCTCGATGACTACATCCTCAAGAAGTTCAACATCCTCTTCATAGCGCCTCAGATTTCCGTACCTGGTCAGGCGGTCAAGGACGGCCCCGTTGGCACGAAGAGAGGTCGCGAAGTATACGAGGTTTGATTCCAGCTCGTGAAGATCGATGAGGTCCGAGTCAGACATTCCCTCGTTGATACGCTCCTCGAGCTCTGTTCTCTTTTTGTCGATATTTCTAAGCAGCGCCTGGTAGCGCATGCATACATTGTAAAGGATCTGATAGGTGAAACGCATCTGCTTCTTCGTTGAAAAATTTCTGACGCGCTGCTCCACGAAGGAGGTAAGGGCAGTAGATTCCTCTGAACACACGGTCACGATGACGTCCTCGTTTACGAGGATGCCGAGAGGGATTGTGGTGTAGCCGCGGCGGTTGTTTCTGACTTCTGCCGATGGGATGTCGACGAGTATCAGGGTATAATCGTCCTCGACGCTGATACGGGATGTTTCTTCAACGTCGAGAGCGGCCCGGACATCAGTAATGTCGAAGTTATAGCCCTTCGATACCTCATTGCATTCCAGGTCCGAAGGATCGGTAAGCTTGATCCAGCAGCCCTTTTCACCTTTTTCAACCGGGCTTATCCTGCTGTCTTCGGTTCTGTAAATACTAAGCATTGCAGATAATGATCCCCTCTTTTTTTGCTATGAAAAAACAATTATATTTTAGCTTAAAAGGAAAGATAATAAAAGGTGAAGTTTTTTTTCGGTTGTTTTATACTTCTTAAAAAATGGAGGTAAATGATAATGGCTGAAAACAAAAACAAAAGGAATGAAACAAACGAAGTCAGGGGGAGCCGCACAAGCTTTATGATAGTCTGCGTGATAGCTATTGCGCTCGCTATCGCTGTGGTTATAATGGGAGCCCATATGAGCGGTGCTTTTGGGGGAAATACTTCATCTTCATCCGAACAGAATTCTTCTGCGGCAGAAAGCAGAGTCTCTTCATCATCCTCTGAAGGAAGTTCATCAAAGGCAGCTTCTTCGAGCAGCGCTTCATCAGCAACTTCTTCGACAAGCTCTGCTGCAGCTTCACAAGGAGGCTCCACACTTCCTCAAATGGATGAAGCCGGTCAGGACAAGGCCTTTTCCGAGATCACACCTGTGATATCCTATATCTCGAAGACAGCGCAGCCGGGTACTATGGGCGCGGATGAAAAGATCACGATGTGCGCCGTGAGGCTTCTCGATACACTTTATTCGTCAAAATGTTCACCGGCTGATTTCAGGGAGGCCGCTCTTTCATACAAACAGGAGAACGGGATTTCAGACGACCTTCGGGAGCAGCTCGACAGCGTGATAAAGGAGGCAAACAGTTTTTCTGATGAAAGCACTGCAAAAAAGGCCTTGAGCGGTACAGGGATAACCTCAAAATCGCCCTGGGACAAAAATACATTTGAGAAGCTTTCGTCCCTCAAAAACGGTCTTGGCTTTTGAGAAAGCCTTTTTTGGAAGGTAAATATGTCTTTGAATGTGGAAAAAAATAATTCGCTCAAACCGGAAGATAAGCCAGTCACAAAGGATCTTCTGAAGGTCCTCATGGACAGCGGCTATGTAGTTCGGACAGATGCCGATGAGAATATCGTGAGGGAGATGGCAGGGGTATGGAATGATGCCGTAAAGGAGAAGGAAAAGGAGGGTGGCAATATCTCCGACGCCGAGACCGACGAGTTCATCGGGACACTTGATGTGATGGGGCTGCTTGAAAGGGAAGAGGAGACTCTTCCTGAACTGATACCGGGAAACGATCTTGAAAATGCTGTGGATCCAAAGAGCATTATCATCCTGAAGGTGCCGGATGGAATGGTCCTTTCGAGAAAGCTGAAGGGGGCCTTTACAAATCCCGACAGGGGGCTTTTCTTTGAAGCGGATGACAGGAACTCCACCCGTATTATGATAGAGAGCATGGATCTTCGATTTGCGGAACTCTTTTCGTGGCTCGGGAAGCATCATGTCCTTATCAATCTGATCGGAAGAGTGAATCGGGATCTTTTCTTCGTGAGCGGCATTTCGGCGGCGAAGGCTGAAGTGATCGACGGGAGCTTCGGAGAGACGGATGATGATTTCCTCCGCTGTACTATATCCCATATCAAAAGTTCCGTTCTCCAGAAGAATGAGGAGGACAAAAAGGGACCCCTTCCCGAGCCGATGCTGAACGACATTACTTCGATCAGGAATTATCTTGACTGTGCGGGAGTGACATTGCCATCAAACATCAGGCTCTGGGCTGCGAGAAATGTCAATATCTGTGAAACCGACGGGATATCGGAACAGGAGAAGCAGCACGCGATGCGTGCCTTGACTCTTATGTTGAATGTCTATTGGAAGAGTACTTATTTTTCGCCAATAGATCCGGAGAAGGCGAGACGGATACTCGATGAGGAACTCTACGGGCTTTCGGATGTGAAGCAGAGGGTCATTGAGACCATAATCCAGATCAATAGGACACATACTCTCCCAAGCTACGGCCTGCTCCTCGTGGGACCGGCGGGTACCGGGAAATCAAGGATAGCATACGCTGTGGCAGAGATATTGAAGATCCCCTTTACCGTTTTTGATATGAGCACGGTCAGAGATCCCGAAGCCCTTACGGGGACCAGCCGGATTTATTCAAATGCCCGCCCCGGGAGGATAATGGAGGCCTTTGCGGAGACCGGTAGTTCGAACCTCGTGTTCGTTATAAATGAGCTTGACAAGGCTTCGGGAGACGGAAAGTCCGGCGCCTCTGCGGATACCTTGCTTACACTTCTTGACAATCTGGGCTATACCGACAATTATATGGAATGTCAGATACCAACCAACGGCGTATATACGATAGCGACCGCAAATGATATAGATCATATCTCAAAACCGCTACTTTCACGCTTTTCAGTGATAAGGATCCCGGATTACACTCCAAAGGAAAAGGAGATAATATTCACTGAGTTTTCTCTTCCAAAGACCTTGAGGCGGCTTGGCATGAAGAAGGAAGAGTGCGTGGTAACGGATGACGCGGTGAAAAAGATCGTTTCCCATTTTTCGGATTCAACAGGCTGTCGCGATCTCGAGCAGGCCGCTGAGCATATAGCGGGAAATGCGCTCTATCAGATAGAGACGGGCGGGCTTTCAACCGTGAGATATGATGCTAAAGCAGTTACGAGCCTGCTTTTGTAGAGACAACAATGTTTTTCTTTGCATCTTTTTGGCCGGGTCGTGTCGACCCCGGTTTTTCAATAAGCTATGTCGAATTATTTCTTGATGAGAGCAGAAGGAACGTGCCGTGAGTAGTGATTTTTTCGGAAAGCGAACTGAAAACGGTATGGATATCCCTTCTGAAAAGAGGACAGAGTCTGATCTTCCCGGTGTGAATGAAAGGGCAGTAGCCGCTTTATCCTCTGAGGAAGAGCTTGAAGGCTTCATCAAAGACAGCAGGAATTTCATCCTGAAGCAGGCTTCGGCGGCAGCAGGACGATTCATCACATACAGTGATGATGAGTGGTCTGTAGCACTCATGGCCTTCTCGGAGGCTTTGAATGCCTACGATCTTTCAAAAGGAAATTTTTATCCCTTTGCCTCCGTAGTCATCAAGAGAAGAGTCGTAGACCTCCTTCGAAGGGATCAGCGAAGAAAGAACGAGATCCCGGCGGATACGGGAGGAACTGAGTTTTTGGATCCGTCTGACGATCCTTCTTCTTCGATCTCCTCAGAGGTGATGAAGAAAGAGGCTCTTCTGGCTGAGGAAAAAGAGGCGGAAAGAGTAAGAAGCGAAGAGATAAAAGATGAGATACAGGAACTGAGTCGTCTTTTCTCGGAATATGGCTTTTCCTTTATGGACCTCACCGAGTGCTCTCCGAAGGCCGGAAAGACAAAGGACAGCACGGCTCTTGCCATAAGGACGCTCCTTTCCTCACCTGAGATGATGGGATCGCTTAAGGAAAAAAAGGTCCTTCCTATGAAGGAGCTTACCGAGAAGAGCGGTGTCTCAAGAAAGATAATAGACAGACACAGACGATATGTGATCGCATGTGCGCTGATACTCGGCGGCAGCTATCCTTTGGTTGCCGGATACATTGACAGCATGAAGTAATAGTGAAAGAAAGGCATTATTTTGCGGGCAGTGAGATGAAAGGCTTAGTAACAGAAACAAAAGACGGATATTGTGCGATACTGAGGGAGGATGGAGCCTTTGTCCGTATAAAGGGGACTTATGAGGTCGGCGCCGAGATAGAGCTTGATGCGGTGCAGACCGGCAGCGTTGTGCGGTTTACAAAGAGACGCTTCAAGACCGCTGTTGCGGCAGCAGCGGCTGCACTTGCAGTTCTGGCCGGAGTCGGAGGGACGAAGGTCTACAGGGACAACATAGTTTCCTCATATGTTACTATTGATGTGAAGCCTTCTATTGAGTATTCACTGAACCGTGACAATCTGGTCCTTCGGGCGGTAGCGCTTTCAGATGATGCGGCTCCGATCACCGAGGAACTGAATCAGAAGAATATCAAGGGAAAGACGCTTGAGAATGCCATCAAACAGACTATAGAGATAATGAAGGACAAGGGCTATATCGAGGACGGCTCTGAGGAGATACTTATCTCCGTTACTTCAAATGACGAAAGGACGGCAGCCTCACTGAAGGAAACTGCCGAGACAGCCGCCAAGGCGACTACCGGAGAGGGGGCAAACGTTATCGCGATCACAGCTTCCGAGACGGAGAGGCAGAACGCTTCAAAGGAGGGAAAGTCGGCGGCACGTGTGGAGCTTGAAAACGGCACACTGAAGACGGACGCTGTGACAGTCGCTGATGTCAAGCCGCAGGATCCTTCAACTGACGGCCGGAAGACATCGGAAGCTTCGGCACAGAATAGTTCGGCTTCATCTGCTTCATCGGAAGAGACCACGGATCAGTCCGCGGCAGGTACGGACAAACCGGCGACCTCTCAGGAGGCAGTCTCACCCGGCTTTGCGGGAGGTGCGGTCGCGCTTACCGATCCTGATGCTGAAGGCGATGCCGGAGGTTTATCCGATACCCCGGCCGAAGGGGAACCTCTTGAAGGCGAAGGCTCTGCATCTGCTGAGATATCTGTCAATATTCCCGTGCCGGACCCCGTTGAATACGAGGGAACTTCAGAGCAAAAGCCCGATAAGGGAGGTTCTGAAGAGGAGACCGGCTTTACGGGGGACCCCATTACGATACATTGAAAACGAAGTCCGTGCATTGAGCCCTCTGCTTGAAAGCAGAGGGCTTTTTTGCTATTCTATCCGTATGTTTTTAAAGGGGGAGTTCCCCTGCTGCTTTTTCAGTTTTGGAGGACAGTGTATGGAAACAGAATTAGAGCTTTTCAAGGATTCAAAACGCACAATGCTCATAGTTGACGACGAAGAGGTGAACCGCCTCCTTCTCGGCAATATATTTTCGAATGATTACAACATACTTGAGGCAGAGGATGGAGAAATGGCCTGGTCTCTCATTCAGGAGAACAAAGGTCTCCTGTCCATAGTCCTTCTCGATCTCATGATGCCGAAGATGAACGGTTTTGATGTCATCAAGCATATGCAGTCCGATCCTGCGACAACGGAGATCCCCGTCATAGTCCTCACCTCCGAAAAATCAATGGAGGTTGAGAGTTTGAGGCTTGGAGCGGCTGACTTCATCTCAAAGCCCTATGATATGCCGGAGATCATCTTTGCGAGGGTGGATCGAACGGTCAGATTCTTTGAGCACAAGCAGATCATCTCATCCGTAGAGAGGGACGAGCTCACGGGACTTTATACAAGGCGCTTCTTCTTAAAGTACTGCGAACTCATCGACAGGTTCCATATGGAGTCGGAGATGGACGGGATAGTCGCGGACATAGATCAGTTCGGGCTTTTGACTGAGATATACGGAAACAGTGTTGCTGAGGGAGTTCTCAAGTCCCTTTCCGATGTTCTCCATATCTATGCCGGTCAGCATGGCGGTATTGCGGGGCACGGCGAGGGTGATGTGTTTTATCTTTACGTCACCCGCTCGCAGGATTATGAAAAGCTCACAAAGGATATCAATGAGCGCCTTCGTGCTGACTTCCCGAATGCGAACATCCACGTGCGGCTCGGTGTATTCAAGCGCGAGAGCAAGAGTGTAGGACTTGTGGACGTATTCCAGTACGCGAAGATCGCCGGAGATACCATAAAGGATGATTATCAGGCCTCACTTGCGATATATGACCAGCAGCTTCGGGAGACCACTCTTTTCAAGCAGCGTCTTATTCATGATATCAATCAGGCACTGGAGACAGAGCAGTTTGTTGTATATTACCAGCCGAAATATGCGATCAAGGGAGAAAGACCGGTGCTCTGCGGGGCTGAGGCGCTTGTCCGCTGGATACACAAGGACTTTGGTTTCCTGACACCCGACAAGTATATATCTCTTTTTGAGCAGAACGGCCTCATTCAGCTCGTTGACAGGTTTGTCTGGAAGAAGGCCGCTTTTCAGGTGAAGGACTGGGAGAACCGATTCGGCTTCACGATCCCGGTTTCCGTAAATGCCTCGAGGATAGACCTTTTTGATCCGCAGCTTTCCGAAACTCTTACAGAGCTTGTGGAGTCCGCCGGCATCGAGAAAAAGAACCTTCATGTGGAGATCACGGAATCGGCTTATTCCGAGGAGCAGGAGACCATGATAAACGCGGTGAAGAAGCTTCGTGAGTCGGGCTTCATCCTCGAGATGGACGATTTCGGGACAGGTTATTCAGCACTTAATATCCTGGGCTTGATACCGATTGATGTCTTAAAGCTTGACATGAGCTTCGTCGGAAAGATGCACTTAAGTCCCGAAAATGAAAAGATAATAGAAATAATAATGAACATCGCAAGCGTCCTTCAGGTCGAGGTAAATGCCGAGGGAGTCGAGACGGAGGAACAGCTTGAAAAGCTGAAGACTATGGGCTGCGATATGGTACAGGGCTTCTATTTCAGCAGGCCTGTTTCGGCTGAGGACTTTGAGGAGCTTATCAAGAAGGAGCAAGAGGCAGGAAAATGAACGAAGTGATAGAAAAGGCACATGCCATAGGCGCGGATATTGAAACAGGTCTTAAAAGATGCGCAGGAAAGGAAGATCTCTATGCAATGCTGATAGGGACGGCCTTGAAAGACAAGAACTTCGAAGTCCTGAAGGAAAAGGTTGCATCAAAGGATGTTGAGGGCGCTTTCGAGGCTGCTCATGCGCTCAAGGGGGTGCTTTCCAATCTCTGCCTTTATCCTCTCGCGGACGAGCTTGATGAGGTCACCGAGGTCCTGAGAGCAAAGGAACTTCCGGATGAAAAGGATATGGACGCGATAGAGCGGCAGAGAGAGGAGTATATGAAGATCCTATGAGGAAGAAATCCACACGGCTCATAACCTTTGGAATGATCTTCATCGCCGCGCTCTCCGTTGCGACTCTCTTTGGGATGAACCGCTTTATGTCAAGAGAGACGGGCATAGACGTGGAGAAGATCGGAAAGACCTATCTCACCGGCATCACAAGCGAGGCCGCCTACCATTACAGCTCCATTGTTTCCATCAGAAACAATCAGCTGAAATACCTTACGCGCGCCATAGACAGAGCGATGGCAAGGGACACCTCACCTACAGCCGAATCCTGCAAACAATATATATCTGAGGCTGCTGAATTTCAGGATCTTCGTACCTGCGCTCTGATCTCGGGGAAGGGTACGATAGAGACGGTATACGGGACAAAGCTTGAAAGCCTTGAAGATGTCGATTTTGTGATAAAGAGGCTTGACAAGGATGAGTTCGCGGTCACGAGGGGAAGAAACTCAAATGAAGATATCGTAGGCTGGGTCTACCCGGCAAGCTATCCCATGTCAAACGGTGAGAACAGCATAGGCATCATCTGCTGCAGACGATTCAATCTCTTCCTTGACATGCTCCATCTTGACGCTGCCGGGACTCTTGCTTATTTTCATATCTTAAATCCGGACGGAACATATCTTGTCAGAAATGATGATTCCTATGAGGACAATTTTTATCAGAGGCTGACCAAATACTCAAAGCCGTCTGACGGAAGCGATGTCGAAAATATAATCACAAACCTTTCTGAAGCCATAGAGAACAGGACGGAATATTCGTTTTCCGTTATCTTCACAAATCCCGACACAGGAAAAACGGAGCGCCGCAATCTCTATGCCGCGCCCCTTGAGGGAAGCCATTGGACGATGGTCGCCGTCATGCCCTACGGTGTCCTTGATGAGACGATAGAGGACATGGGTTCCTCACGCGCTGCTGCAATGGCAGTCTGCGTCGTGATCCTGGGGCTTGGCATTTTCCTCGTTTTCGTGATGTATTACCGGCTCAGCCAGAAGCAGATGGCTGCGCTTGATGAAGCGCGCGCGAGCGCCGAGGATGCTATGATGGAGGCTCAGAGCGCGACAGAAGAGGCTGTTGCTGCAAGGCAGACGGCAGAAGATTCTCTGCAGGAGGCAGAGACAGCAAACGACGAAGCCATGAGGGCAAGAGAGGAGGCGGAGAAGGCAAGGGAGGAGGCGGAGCACGCCAACAAGGCAAAGAGCGAATTCCTTTCCAATATGAGCCACGATATCCGGACGCCGATGAATGCCATAGTCGGAATGACCGCTATCGCGAAGTCACATATCAAAAATACCGAGCAGGTCGAAGACTGCCTGAAGAAGATAGATCTTGCCGGAAAGCAGCTTCTCGGCCTCATAAATGATGTCCTTGATATGTCAAAGATCGAGAGCGGAAAGATGACCATCAATCTTGAGCCTCTTTCTTTGAAGGAAGCTATGGGAACGGTCTGTGACATCATCAGGAACCAGCTCCGCGACAAGAAGCAGAACTTTGACATATTCATTAACAGTATTCAGTGCGAGCATGTAATGTGCGACGGAGTACGATTGAATCAGGTCCTTCTCAATTTCCTGAGCAACGCCATGAAGTTTACACCCGAAGGCGGCTCGATCTCGATATCGCTCTCGCAGGAGGCTTCTCCTCTCGGAGCAGGCTATGTGAGAAACCATATCACTGTAAGCGATACCGGAATAGGCATGTCGGAGGAATTCAGGAAAAAGGTCTTCAACGCCTTTGAAAGAGAGGATTCCAAGCGCGTCAACAAGATCCAGGGAACCGGCCTTGGAATGGCGATCACGAAGCATATCATCGATGCGATGGGCGGAGAGATCGAGGTCAATTCCGCCCAGGGTGAGGGCACTACCTTCCATGTCATCCTCGATCTTCAAAAGGCCGAGATGCCGGCCGAGGATGAGAAGCTTCCCGACTGGAGGATCCTTGTGGTGGATGACAACGAAGACCTCCGTGAGAGCGCGGTAATGACATTGAAAGAGCTTGGCGTAAGGCCGGATGCCGCGGAAAACGGAGAGGCGGCGATCGGCATGGTAGAAAGCGCCAGGGATTCCGGCGAACCCTACTTTGCCGTGCTGATGGATTACAAGATGGACGGCATGAACGGCATTGAGACCGCAAAGCGCCTCCGTGAGATAGTCGGAGACGATATGCCGATAAGCATTATCTCTGCCTATGACAGGAGCGATATTGAGGAGGAGGCAAGGGAAGCGAAGGTCAACGGCTTCATCTCAAAGCCACTCTTCAGGAGCACTCTTTATTACGGGCTTTCCGAATACAGGGAAGGCGGCAGGAGGGATCTTTCAAAGGACGGATCAAATGAAGCGGGGAAGATCAATCTTTCCGGAACAAGGGTGCTGCTTGCGGAGGACCAGTATGTGAACGCGGTGGTCGTCGTGACATTGCTCGAAGAAGAGGGAGTATCCGTAGACCACGCCGAGGACGGCCAGATGGCGATCGACATGTTTGAAGAGTCAGAGGCCGGGCATTATGACCTGATCCTTATGGATCTTCGTATGCCGAACAAGAACGGTATCGAGGCCACAAAGGAGATAAGAGCCTCAGGACATCCCGACGCAAAGTCGATCCCTATCATTGCAATGACTGCGGATGCTTTTGATGAAGACGTGAAACGCTGCAAGGAAGCGGGTATGAACGATCATATCGCAAAGCCGATAGATATAGACCTCCTGAAGCATACTATTGAAAAATGCAGGGAGAAGAAAAAAGGATAAGGCGGATATGTCATGACTGACGAAAGATTTTTTGAAGATACTGTAATTCGAAAACCATCAATATTGCAGAAGATACTTGCGGTGGTGCTCTTCATACTTGCGACCACGTTTCTCCTCGGCGGAGTCATCACTCTTGTGACAGGCGCGGGAGCATTATTCATAATGGCGTCGATCGTCCTTTATGTGATGATCTACTTCCTGCTTCGCTCAATGAGCCTGGAGTTTGATTACAATTTCACGGGAGGATATTTTGATATTGCGAGGGTTATCGGAAAGGCAAAGAGGAAGACTCTCTTCAATATCAATTTCAAAGAGGATACTGATATCCTCGCACCTCTCACCTCACCCGCGCTCAAAGAGTATGAGAAGCTCAAGATCAGGACGTATGACTGCACCGGGAGTACTCCCGGCGCTGTAATTTACTGCATAGTTGGGAAGGACTCATCAAACAGGGGAGAGCAGTTCAGGGCTTATTTTGAACCTGATATCGAGATGCTCCGCGCGATGCACAGGGTAAAGCCAAGAGAGGTCATCATCGCAGATGACTGATGAAAGAAGGGTCAGTGGACTTACCCTCAAGGTCATAGCCATCGTCACAATGCTCATAGACCATATCACCTATGTCCTCATTGCTCCGCTTTTGAGCGGGAAATATCCGGATCTGATGTCCGGGCGGATGGTGATAGCAGGTCCATTCACGGGGCTTGACATACAGGCTGTCTATCAGATTGGACGCGGCATCGGGCGTATAGCCTTTCCCATCTTCATATTCCTTCTTGCAGAGGGCTTTTATCATACGAGAAACAGGGCAAAGTACCTGTTTCGTCTTTTCATATTCGCGCTGATCTCGGAGATACCCTTTGACCTTGCTTTCAAGAAGTCCTTCTTCTATACCGGCTATCAGAATGTGATGATCACCCTTCTTCTGGGAGGGCTTGCGATAACCCTTGTGGAGTTTCTTACGAGAAGGGCGTGGGAGAGCATTTTTCTGAGGATAATATCATATGTCGCCTCCTTTTTCATAGCGGCCCTCTCCATATACGCGGGGAAGCTTCTTTTTACTGATTATGCGGCAGGCGGCGTTGCGGCGGTCCTCATAATGTACTTCATGGGGGAGACCGGAAACGGCCGCGTGATGCGGCGTGAAACAAGAAACGGCAGGGAGGATATCTATGAGGTCGTGACCTATGGCTTTAAGCTCCGGCGGCTCCTTGCCTTCACTCTTTCAGTGGTCATCCTTGTGTTTACAACCTCAAGGAGTGAGCTCATAGCCCTTATCGATATCCTTCCTATAGCCATGTACAACGGCTCCAAGGGGTCTCAGAGAAAATACTTTTTCTACATTTTCTACCCCGCCCATCTCCTCATACTTTTCATCATATGGAGGGCGGTTTTTTGAGGTTTCCTTTTTTTTTCAAATGTGCTAATATCAGAAAATAGCGATTGGATTTTTGGTTCGACCCGGCGGGGCAGGGGGGTGCTCTGCCGGGTCGATTTGTGTGATAAGATATGACCGTAAACGTTGATGGAATAGATGTAAGCTGCATATCAGAGGGAAGCACAGTAGCGCCTCATACCATAGTCATCCTCCAGGGCTGGGGGACCGACATGAGCGTCTATGAGAGCATCTCATCCTTCATAGTATCAGAGTCCCCGGACTTTCGCGTGATAAGGCTTGATCTCCCGGGCTTCGGAGAGACAGCTGAGCCCGATCGAGCCTGGAACGTGGATGAATACGCAGACTTTCTGATCCGCTTCCTTTCCGCTCTTTCGATAAAAAAAGTGATCCTCCTCGGCCACAGCTACGGCGGAAGGATAATAATAAAGCTTACCTCCCGCGACCCAAAGGATATCCCTTTTGAAATAGAAAAGCTTATCCTCCTTGATTCGGCGGGGCTTAAGGCAAAAAAGACCTTCAAGCAGAATTGTTCAATTCTCCGTTACAAATTCTTGAAAAAAGTATTCCAAAATGATTTCGTCCATCAGCTTGCTCCCGACATGATAGACCTCTGGTTTTCGCGCCAGGGCAGCGCTGATTACAGAAATTCAACGCCCATCATGAAGCAGGCGATGGTGATGGCGATAAACGAAGACCTCACTGACTGCCTTTCAAAGATACCTTATGAGACTCTTCTGATCTGGGGAGAGAAGGATACGGCAACACCTCTTTCGGATGGAGAAAAAATGAATTCCCTCATCAAAAACTCCGGTCTTTCCGTCATCAAAAATACAGGCCATTACTGCTTCATAGAGGACATCAATACCTTCAGGGGCATATTGAAAAGTTATCTCTTTCTGCCGGAGGATAAGTGATGGAAACAGTCTTTTTAATATTATTTTCTATCATCATTGTTTCGGCGATCTTTGCTTTCAGATCACTTTCCCTTTATTCCATCCACATGTTCCAGCTTTCAAGCTACAAGAGAAGTGATTACAAAAGGTGGCTCTCAAAGAATATGCCGCGTCAGAACATAATCCCGACCACCATGGGTTTTGCTTTTGTGAGCGTGTTTTTCCTGCTCCTTTATCGTATCTATGTCTACACCAGATCATTTACTGTGATGTGCGCTGTGATCGCCATTGTTGCAGCGGTTTTTGCCTTCTTTCTTTCGGACGGGATAGCGGGAGGCTACCGCTTCATTGAAAAGGCAGGGTCAAAGAAGCCTCTTGTGATGACGAGCCGGGCAAAGCGGCTTTTGTGCACGCATATTATCTTTACATTCATTATCCCGGCGGCTCTTTTTTTCATTCCATTCTTCATTCTGAAGGATCTTCTGCTTGCGATCGCCTTCCTTTCCGGCGGCCTTCTTTTCATGACTGCATTGACGCCTTATTCTATAATGCTTTCCTCAATATTGATATCGCCTGTTGAAAAGGCGGTGGCTTCATCCTTCATTAATGATGCAAAAAAGAAGCTTTCAAAGATGAGGGAAAACGGACTCATAGTGATAGGGATCACGGGCTCCTACGGAAAGACCTCGGTCAAATTCTTCCTCCGGGATCTATTGTCCGTAAAGTATCAGGTCTGCGCAACACCTTCATCCTTCAATACTCCGATGGGAGTTGTAAGGACGATAAGGGAAAATATGAAGGGGAATGACCGGATCTTCCTCTGTGAGATGGGAGCTAGAAATGTGGGAGACATCAAGGAACTCTGCGATATGGTGGAGCCCGATCACGGCGTCATCACGGCAGTAGGCCCCCAGCACCTGGAGACCTTCGGTGATATCTCAAATGTCAAAAAGACGAAGTTCGAGCTTTTTGACAGCGTGACGAAAAACGGCGGAATGATATTCCTGAATGCTGACGACGAAAACATAAGGGATGAAGAGGCTTCGAGAAACTCATACGAAAAGATAATATGGTATCAGACAGGAGATGAAGTAGAGGTAAACGGCTACAAAGCCTCTGATATAAAGGCTGACCAGTCCGGGACTTCATTTGTTGTTACTTCTCCCAAAGGGGAAAAGACAGTTTTTGCAATGCAGCTCATAGGGGGCTATAATGTCATAAATGTGCTCGCTGCCATAAGTGTTTCATCGGTCATGGGGATTGAGCTTTCAGAGCTGATAGTTCCTGTGAGACGGCTTCGCCCTGCGGAACACAGGATGTGCCTTCGCCCCGGCGGGGATAATGTCACCATAGTGGATGATGCTTACAATTCAAATCCTGTCGGCTCAAGGGCTGCCGTGATGACAATGGCTCTCTTCAAGGACGGGGAAAAGATAGTGGTGACACCCGGAATGGTTGAACTCGGGGAAAAGCAGGAAGAGTACAACGAAGCCTTCGGAAGATATATGGCAGAGTTTCATATGGATCATATTATCCTTGTCGCCGGCACAAAGGGGCTTGGTGAAAAGAATGTAAATGCCATCAAAAAAGGCGCTCTTTCCGAAGGTTTTGACGAAGAAAGGATCTTCGTTTTCAATGATGGGAAGGAAGCGATAGAATACGCATATAAAGGGATCAGGTCGAGCCGGCACAAGTTCATACTGCTTGAAAACGATCTTCCGGAAAATTATTAAAAAAAAGGAGCATAAAAAATGAGCGAACCCCAGACAGGAAAACTCAGAGTAGCCGTGGTTTTCGGCGGCAGGAGCGTGGAGCACGAGGTCTCTATCATTTCCGCGCTTCAGGCTGTACAGAATATGAACCCAGAAAAATATGTGATCACTCCCGTATATATGACCAAGGACTCATGCCTCTTTGTAGGTGAGAAGGTTGGACAGATCGAAAGCTACAAGGATATAGATTCTCTCCTTTCAGCCTCACAGAGAGTCATCATTGTCAAGGAAAGCGGCGAATTTTTCCTTACGCCTTTTCCCGCAAAGAAGAAGCTCTTGAAGAAGGATATCTATTCCTCGCCCATCCCGATAGATATGGTATTTCCGGTGGTTCACGGAACGAATGTCGAGGACGGGACTCTTCAGGGTTATTTAAAGACCATAGGCGTTCCCTTCGCCGGTTGTGATGTAACGCCTTCGGCTCTCGGTATGGACAAATATGCTTCAAAGGTGATCCTTCGGGAGAACGGGATACCTGTGCTTGACGGCTTTTGCTATACGCTCTCCGATTACGCCAGAATGGACTATCTGATAGCGTCAATTGAAGAGCATGTGGGCTATCCCGTGATCGTGAAGCCCTACAACCTCGGATCCTCGGTGGGGATCTCGGTCGCAAAGAACAGGGACGAGCTTCTCCACTCAGTGGATGACGCTTTTCGTTATTCAAGAAAGATAATAGTAGAGCACGCCATTACAAATCTTCGGGAGATCAACTGCGCAGTGCTCGGGGATGAGAACAAGGCCGAGGCATCGGAATGCGAGGAGCCCATTCACACAAAGGACATCCTCTCTTATGCCGACAAATATGAGGGCGGTTCGAAGGGTGCAAAGAGTTCTTCAGGCACAAAGTCCGGCTCAATGGCGACATCTGTTTCGAGAAAGCTTCCTGCAGAGCTTTCCTCTTTCCAGAGAGAGGAGATAAGGACCCTTGCAGTAAAGGCCTTTCAGGTTCTTGGCTGCTCGGGAGTCGCGAGGATAGATTTTATGATAGACTCCGATACGGGGCAGCTCTATCTAAACGAGCTTAATACCATCCCGGGAAGCCTCGCTTTTTACCTTTTTGAACCGCTGGGGATTGAGTACAGTTCTCTTATCGACAAGATAATCGATCTTGCTATGAAAAAGACCAGAGAGAATGATGCGCTCACCTTTTCCTTTGATACGAATATCCTTTCACACGCTTCGCTTTCATCTATAGGAGCCAAAAGCTGATGAAAAAGAAAAGTATGTCAATAAGGGCGTTTCTTTTAGCAGGAGTTCTCCTTGCTTCTTCCCTGATCTTCTCTGCCTGCGGGGCAGGAAGCACCGCTGCCTCAAAAAGCGCAGTAAGAAACAGCGCTTCTTCAAGCGCGCCGCTCTCAAATGCGGTTTCAATAAAGGAGACCTCAGCAAAAACAAGCGACGCCGCTGTCGTTTTGGAAAAGAAGGAGTCAGATGTCCTTGCCCTTATCGAAAAAAAGAGCGGCTGGGATTCTCATTCACAGTATGATGTCTCGATAATCAATAATTCGTCTTCCCAGATCCATGACTGGGTCCTTTCGATCACTGTCCCTTCCGATACGAAAATAGAGTCCTCCTGGAATATTAACCATTCCCTTGCGGGGACAGTCCTTATCATAACTCCGGGAGCTGACTGGAACAGTACGGTTGATGCAAGACAGACAAGAAATATAGGCGGTATGATCACAATATCGGCAAGCTCCGATGTATGGGATGATTACACGGTCAATTACAAGACCGTGACCGGCGAAAGCGGTTCTGCAAAGGGAAAGAGCTCTGAAAACAGCGCAGAGTCCGGCGGCGGTTCAGGCAATTCCGGCGGCCAGTCCGGCAGCAGTGAAGAACCTTCGCAGACTGCTTCCGGCAACCTCATCGGAGAAGGCTTCAAGGAGGAGCGCGCCCGCGCAGTTCTCACCCCTTCAGCTACCGAGGCAGCGATCTCGCCTCTTTCAGTTGTCGGAGGAAAGCTTGTAAACTCTGAAGGCCGCACCATCAGGCTTCAGGGTGTCAGCACCCACGGCCTTGCATGGTACCCTATGTATGTGAACAAGGGAACCTTCCAGTATTTCCGGGATGACTGGGGCGCAAATGTGATCAGGCTTGCCATGTATACACAGGAATACGGCGGCTTCTGCAGCGGAGGTAACAGGGATGAACTCATCGCCCTTCTTGACAAGGGTATCGCTGCGGCAGGAGAGCTTGGCATGTATGTGATCGTGGACTGGCACATCCTTTCGGACGGAAATCCCCTCATCCATAAGAGTGAGGCCATAGAATTCTTTGACTATATGACAAAGAAATATTCAAAGTATTCAAATATCATCTGGGAGATATGCAACGAGCCGAACGGCTCGAACTGGGACAACGAGATCAAGCCTTATGCAGAGGCTGTGATCCCCGTTATCAGGGCAAACGATCCTGATTCTGTGATCATCGTCGGCACGAATACCTGGAGCCAGGACATAAACGACGCAAAGAGAAATCCGCTCTCATTTGACAATATAATGTATGCATTCCACTTCTACGCGGGAACCCACAAAGACAATCTCAGAAACCGCGTGAACGAATGCGTCTCCTCCGGCCTTCCCGTATTCATCACGGAGTGCTCCATTACCGATGCCTCCGGAAACGGAAGCTGCGACATAGCGTCTGCGAATGAGTGGAGGAGCGTTATAGAGAACAACGGCCTTTCCTTCATAGAGTGGAGTATCTCAAACAAGGCGGAGTCCTCCGCGATATTCAGACCGGAATGCTCAAAGACGGAAGGGGGTTACCTGGAGAGCGACCTCAACGAGTCTGCTCAGTGGTACCGGAGCGTGATGAGGAGTTTCGCCGGAAAATAGAATAGACGAGTTTTGCAACAATTGAAAAGATAATGATATCTATGGGTATCATGATGAGATTTTTCGGCAGCCGCATCAAAAAGGCTGCCGAAAATGTTGTATTGTAAAGCATCGAAAGCCATATGCAGTTCAAAAGGAAGTTTGTAATGAGGGTATTTACGAGGCAGGCAAAAAGAGCCCTTAAAAATGAAAAGGGCTTTTTGTACATGAAAACGGCAAATATCACTCCTGTAAGAGCAGAACTCAATGTGAAGCCGGGAAAAAATTCTCCGGTCGGATGGACGAAGTAGGAGAGTATATCCGTAAGTGCACCGACTGCTCCTCCGTAGAAGGGACCGAGGAGAAAGCCGGAGATCGCGATAGGTATCTGCTGAAACCGAAGCTCCACAAAGGGATTTAAGGGGAGCTTCAGAAAGCCGAGGATCACTCCGATAGCGATCAGCATCGCTGCATAGGTGAGGGATAAAAGGCTTTTTTTGTAAAGTGTATTGTTTTTGTTTTCTCCCATGTCAGTGTCGGTCCTTTGGCCTTTTTCTTTTCGTATTGAAGTTCACGGGGGAAATGATAGAATAAAGCGGTTGAAATTTCAAGTTTATTGTAAGTTTTCTTTAAATACATGCCGATAAAGGCTTTTGAAGGGATAGAAAAAACATTATTTTTTTTCTAAAGTATTTTCAAAGTCTGCCGATAAGTATAATGAGAACTTATAGTCAGTAGTTTTCACGGAAGAAAGGAGAGTGCCGCGATGCGTATAGATGCGTACAACGCCATATCACAGGTCTATGGCGCAAACAGGTCATCCGGCCCGAAAGAGACAAAGAAAGAGGAAGCTGTAGGCAGAAAGGATCAGGTTTCCATTTCTTCTTTCGGAAAGGATTATCAGATCGCAAAGCAGGCAGTCGCTGACGCATCGGATGTCAGGGAAGACAAGGTTTCAGCTATGAAAGCCAAGTATTCGGGTGATGTTTCCGTTGATGTTGACGATTTTGCGAGTGTGCTTCTTCAAAAGTACAATGCTGCCGCAGTGTGATTTTTTAGGAGTGTAGGATTTGGCGAGCCTTGTAGATGAGCTTTTGCAAACTTTGCGGGAGGAGAAAGACGGTTACGACCGGCTTTATGATCTTGCGCAAAACAAGCGGAAGGCCGTGATAGACAGGGAACTTTCAGAGCTTACAGCCATCACGGAAAAGGAACAGGCGATCAGCGACAGGCTCAAGAATCTTGAGAACCGCCGTGTGTCGGTGATGAAGGACATGGCGTCCGTGCTGGGACATGACGAGGAGGAGCTTACAGTCACAGCCATCATAGCGCTGCTTTCAAAGCAGAAGGACGAGCAGGAGGCTCTTACGAAGGCGCGTGACGAGCTCATCAATTCAGCTACAAGAATGCAGTTTCTGAATCAGCAGAACAGGGTGCTTCTTGAACAGGCAATGGAAATGGTAAATTTTGACTTAACGCTTTACAAAAGCATGAGACAGGCGCCGGAGACCGCAAATTACGGCAAGGATGCTGTGAGCACCGGCGAGTTGCTCGGAGGCGGAAGCTTCGATTTCAAGCAGTGAGATGTAGTCATTGTTTGGGCGCGGTTATTTCTGAACTGAAATAACCGCGCCCGTTTTTTGCAAAGGAACTTTGATATGGCAAACAGCTTCGGATCATTATTTGTAGGATCTTCAGGACTTCGCGGAGCGCAGAACGCTCTGAATGTGGTTGCGAACAACCTTTCAAACATTGATACAAAGGGCTACGTGAGGCAGAGAGTTGCCTTTGAGGATGAGCCCTACAACCAGTTCGCCATGGCCTCAATCAGCAGCCAGAAGTCCGGCCTCGGTGTACAGATAGGCGATGTCCTCCATACAAGGGACCAGTTCCTTGACCGTGCCTATCGGACTGAAAACGGAAGGCAGTCCTTTTATCAGGTGAATTATGACGCGGCATCCGAGATCGAGGTCCAGCTTCAGGAGATGACGGGACAGCAGTTCCATGAGGCTATAAGCGACCTGTATGAAGCCTTTGCCGAGTATGCAAAGGATCCCTCTTCGGACGTGGTCCAGAACCTCGTTGTCCAGAAGGGACAGCTTTTCATTTCGAGGGCAAAGGGGGTCTATGACGGTCTCATCAGCTATCAGACAAATATGAATACGAAGCTTCGTGATGATGTGAACAGGATCAACGAGATAGGAAAGACCATTGTTGACTTGAACAGGGATATACAGAGGATCGAAGCAGGCGGTGTTGAGACGGCGATGCAGCTTCGGGACGAGAGAGACAAGCTTATTGATGAGCTTTCAGGACTTGCAAAGATCGAATACAACGAGACCTGGGACGGGATCACGAAGATCAAGCTTGAAGGAGTCGACTTTGTCACTGACGGAACCTATTTCAAGATAGGATTGCAGGAGGACAAGGCAACAGGTTTCTTAAACCCTTATTGGCAAAAGCTTTCCGATCCTTTAAAAAATGATTATGCATTCGTTTTTGATACTTCAGCCTGCGATCCCAAGACGAATACCGATATCGGAGAGGTCAAGGGCATACTTCTCGCGAGAGGCCACGAGGTGGCAAACTATCTCGATCTTGATACCACACAGTATGTCTATGAAAACGGCGCAAGAGAAGGAACGGTGAGGCGTCCGGGGCTTTCCGATTCGGTAGTGATGAATTCGCAGGCCGAGCTTGACAAGCTGGTCCATACCCTTGTCACAAAGATAAACGACTTCCTCTCACCCACTACCACGTTTTCCGAATACAAGCCGGGAGGGATCGAGAGCATGAAACTTGTGACATCGTCACCCGACAGCTTTTCCGAGGTACCGGTCTATGACAGGTTTGGAATGGATACGACGCAGAAAACCGTTGGAATGGTCGGCAGGGACGCAAACGGAAGGCTTGTGACTATAACAAGCGAGACAAGGTTCTTCGACGATACCGATCCCGCCCTCGGCTCTGATTTTGAGATTCCTTCCAGGGAACTGTTCTCAAGGGACGGAGTGGACAGATATGTATGGGTGGATCTTGTAGACAACAAGGCCATCACCTACAAATACACGGACGCAAACGGGGTTGAACAGGAGAAGAAGATCACGGGCTTCTATATGTACCAGGCAGAGGATGATTCCTTCAATCCCGATTCTCTCTATACATTGAACAAGCTTGAGATCAATCAGGAGGTCCTTGAAAAGCCCTCACTGATCCCCCATACCTATGACAGGCCAAACGGACGGAATATTGCCTATGATATGGCAGAGAATATATACAATCTCTGGGAGACAGTGGATTATACAATCAATCCTTCCGATGATACTCCCTGCAGCATACAGAACTTCTATACAAAGTGGGTGGGAGAGCTTGCGACTACAGGCTCCATATACAAGACAACCGCAGAGTCCCTTGAATCCACAAGGGACAATGTCGAGGCAAGCCGCCAGCAGGTGATAGGTGTGGGCTCGGATGATGAACTTACCGATATGATCAAATTCCAGAACGCCTACAATGCTTCATCCAGATATATTAACGTGGTTTCCTCGATGATAGATTATCTTTTGAATTCACTGGTCGGATAAGGAGCATACGCTTATGAGTTCACAGTTTTTCGGTCTTGAGATAGGGCACACCGGGCTTACCGCCTTCCAGGCTGCCATCAATACCACCGCGAACAATATTTCAAATGTTGAGACGCCCGGCTATTCAAAGCAGAAGGTGAATCTTGAGGCTCAGTCCGCGCTTCGCGTATATCAAAAGTACGGAAGCACCAGTACCGGTGTTGTCCCGAAGGATATCACAAGGTCGAGGGATTTTTATTATGATCAGAAATACTGGGCGAATCAGGCGAGCTATGGTTATTACGACAAGCTTGATTATTATATGCCGCAGATAGAGGAATTTTATATTGATAATACCGCAAAGCCCGGTTTCAACACACTTTTCGGTGATATGTTCAATACATTGAACGCCCTTAAATCTGATGCCGGAAATACGGCGATCAGGGCGCAGGCGGTATCCGAGGCCCAGAAGCTTACGAATTATTTTAATGACACGGCAAACCAGCTCTCGACCCTTCAGGAGACTGTGAATGACGAGATCAAATCAACCGTGGACAATATCAATTCGATAGCAAAAAAGATCTCTCTCCTGAACAAGCAGATCAATACCATAGAGATCGCCGGCGGGACAGCGAACGATCTTCGGGACTCAAGAGACCTTCTCATAGACGAGCTTTCGGCGATCGTGACCGTAGATGCCTCTGAGGCAAAAGTAGTCAATTCAAATTATCCCGATATGCAGACAGGCGCTACATCCTTTACACTGAAGATAGACGGGCAGATACTTGTAAAGGACAATGACTATTTTGAGATGGAATGCGTTACCAGAAAGGAGCCGTACAACCAGTCGGATGTGGACGGGCTCTATGACATACAGTGGAAGAATACACATGCGAAGATCAATTTCCAGAGCTACTCCCTTTCAGGAAGTCTGAAGGCCCTCTTTATGATCAGGGACGGAAATGATGAGGAAAATCTCAAAGGAATACTTGATGCGTCATCATCTACCTCACAGATCGTGATGTCAAGCCCGAGCATTACCGATATCAACTCCATGAACCTGCCTCCCGCAGGGCAGATCACCATCAACAACGCGAATTACAATTATGATTCCATAACCTTTACTACCGACGAGAACGGTAATGTCAGGTCCTATACCTTCAATCTTTCTCAGGCCATAGATGCAGCGCAGCTTACGAAGGCTTCGGGACAGAGGATCTATGTCGGTGAGGCCGTGAACTACAAGGGTATTCCTTATTATCAGAACCAGATGAATTCCTTTGTGAGGAATTTTGCAAAGGCCATGAATGATATACAGCTTGCGGGCCGCGACAGAAACGGCGATATGGGACAGGTGCTTTTTGCAGCGAAGGATGAGGAGTACGGGGAAAGGCATTTCGACTATGATGTGACGGCATCGACTTCCCCCAATACCACGGACAAGGGCTATTGCGAAACAGTTACGAACGACAAGTACGGGACATATCCAAAGACCTTTTATTATGATGAAAATAACAAAAAGGCTCAAGCAGCGGAGGGTCAGAATGATAAGGATATTTACAGGGAATCGACCGGAGATGATGACACCTATTACCGGCTTACGGCAAAGAATATCAATATAAATGATGCCGTGTACCGTGACGCCTCTCTTTTCTCAACTACATCTTATTACGAGCTTGCTGATGACTGGGATGGAAGAAACCCTTACGACATCGATCCTGCCGATCCAAAGTATTCAGAGGTCTTCAAGGATGGGAAGAAGACGGTTCGTGAAAAGGGTATCGCTTCCGCGGACCTTATGGATGATATATTAAAGATACAGAGCGAAAAGAAGATTTTCCGTGGAGGCGGGGCCGACGATTTCCTCCAGGTCATATATGCCGATATCACGGTTGATACCCAGGAGGCTTCGGTATTTGCGGACAATCACTTGAGCATCCAGGCGGAGATAGACAGACAGAGACAGTCGGTATCAGGTGTTGACGAGGATGAAGAGGCATTAAATCTCGTAAAATTCCAGAATGCCTACAACCTGAGCGCAAAGGTGATCTCGGTCCTGAAGGAAATGTACGATCAGCTCATCCTTTCCACAGGCGTTTGATAAGGAGGATTAATATGGCACTTCGTGTTACAAACAATATGATAATGAAGTCCGCGAATACGAACATCAACGGTACCAAGGTTCACGTGGACAAGACCAACAACCAGATGACGACACAACAGAAGATCAGCCGCCCTTCGGAGGATCCCGTCATCGCGGTCAGAAGCCTTCGTCTTCAGACCTCCCTTTCAAAGATTGACCAGTATTACGAGAAGAATATCCCCGATGCCGACAAGTGGATGGATGTGACCGGGACTGCCCTTACAAATATGGCCAGCCTCATCAGCGATATGAGGACTCTTGCGGTCCAGGGCGCAAACGGTCCCAATACCCAGGATGACAGGAATACGATACTTTCGCAGCTTCGTGCCCTTCAGGAGCAGATATATCATGAGGGCGATGCTGATTATGCCGGACGTACCGTCTTTACCGGTTTTCATACCAACAAGACCCTTACCTTCCAGGCGGATGAGCCAGATACGAATTACGAGATCAAGGAAAGGCTTTCCTTTGAGAATATGGAGGAATTCCGTTATTTTGCAGGTGAGACGGATATTTCCGAAGTTGAAAAGGATCTGGCCGGGACCGCCACTACGATCCCTGACATCCAGGAAACGAAGTTTCAGAGGCTCAGGCTTTCTTATGACAAAATAAGCGATATCCAGTCCATCTCCATCATCAACAAAGGGGCTTATGAGACGGACAGGACAAATATAGCGCTTTCCACAGAAACTCCGGCTGCAGAAGGAACACCGCGCAGCGTAATACCGGTGGATACAGGGACGGTAAGCGGCGGTACCTATAGCGGTATCAAAAGCGTCAAGGTCTATCCAAGCGAGAAGGAGTGGGAAGCCGCATCTACAAAGGATCCTAAGGAGAAATCCGTCAAAGACAACGAGATAGTCGTTATAAGGGAGACTGGCGAACTTATCTTCGGAAAGACGATAGCGGCTGATATCCAGAGCGGCAAGGCATCAATTGATGTGACCTACGACAAGAAGGGTTTTGACAAGGGAGAGCTTCGCCCTGAATATTATCACGATTCGGTCGATTATACCGACCCCTCCTTCGGCAAGGAGATAACATACGACAAATTTGAGGAGAAGCTTGTCAAGGATGATACCGGCGATAAGAAGACGGTCAGCAAAAAGAATTACGATATAAACTACACGATCGCCACGAATCAGGAGATAGCCGTAAATCTGGAAGCAGACTCCGTCTTTGATACAAGGATAATGCAGGACATAAAGGATATGACGGACGCCGTGACGGATGCCATAAACGCCCACGACCGCGTGGCAAAGATCAAGAGTATGATGTCTGAGGGCAGATATGCCGATGACGATTCCCAGAAGAAGCTTTCAAAGTGGCTTACGGAAGCGGAAAAGGAAGCCTCCTATGCTGATGATCATCTTGATAAATGGTTCTCGACAGTGCTCGGGCACTGCGATACCTATGAAGGAGAGATAAATCTTGCAAATACGCGTCTCGGCTGCAAGCAGGATCAGCTCGTAATGGTTGAGAAGAGGATGTCGGAGCAGCAGGAGACTGTCATGGAACTTCAATCGGAGAATGACAATCTCGATCTTTCTGATATAATACTAAAATATACGGCAGCCTATACCGCTTACCAGTCGTCTCTTACGGCGGCGGGGCGGCTCGGACAGCAGACACTCTTAAATTACATCTGATAAGGAGAAAAGAGATGGAAGTGACCACGAGATTATTTGGCAAGATAGACATTGCGGACGACAAGATCATTACTCTTGAGAACGGGATCATAGGTTTTCCTGATCTTCGCCGCTTTACCATTATCTTTGACAGCGAAAAGGATGAGGAAAAATCCATATTGTGGTTCCAGTCTATGGATGAGCCTCAGTTTGCAATGCCTGTTCTGGTTCCGAATTACATCATTCCGGATTACAATCCGACGGTGAATGACGAGCTTCTTGCTCCTCTTGGAAAACTTGATGAGACGAATACCTATGTACTTGTTACCGTGAAGGTCCCGCAGAGGATAGAGGATATGACTATCAATCTCAAGGCTCCTATTATCATCAATACGGATACGCTTCTCGGAGCTCAGATCATAGTCGAGGATGAGGACGCTCTTGTCAGATTCCCTGTTTACGAGATACTGAAGGCCGCAAAGGAAAAGGGAGGTGCGTGATGCTCGCGCTTACTAGAAAGAAGGACGAATCTCTCGTCATAAACAACAATATCGAGATTACGATACTTGAAGTCAGGGGAGAACAGGTAAAGATCGGGATTTCGGCTCCCAAGGAAATCCCTGTCTACCGCAAGGAGGTCTTCCTTCAGATCCAGGAGGAGAACAAGCAGGTTCTTGACCAGAAGAATCTGGATGAGCTGAAGAAACTGTTCTGAAAAAAATACAAAAAAACAAAAAAAACAGTTAAGTATTTTGAACGCCCGTGCCGATACTGATTACAGAAAACCAATCTTTTCTGATTTTATGTGCTGTGTCGGTGGCGGAGCACGTATTTCCAAGCACATGGAGGTGTCATTATGGATGGAATCACAAGTTTTCAGGCTGGATATGCGGGACAGGGAGGTTCGCGCCCAGTTTCAGAGCCGGTGACAAATGCCGAGAACGCTATCGCAAGCGAGGTTACGGCATCGAATGTTGTTGCGTCAAATCAGGTTTCTCCCGCGGCAAAGTCCGACAGTGACGGTAAAGGCGAAGGAGAGAAGCAGAGAGAACCCTCAGACAAACAGATTCAGGATGCGATCAAGTCGATAAACAAGCATGCGAACGGCACGGAAGCTATCTTTGGCATACACGAAAAGACGAACCGCGTCACCATCAAGATTGTCGACAAGCAGACAAAGGAAGTCATCAAGGAAGTGCCTCCCGAAAAGACGCTGGATCTCATTGCAAAGGCATGGGAACTGGCTGGCATCATGGTCGACGAGAAGCGTTAAGGGAAGAAAAAAAGGAGGTGCATTATGCCTATCAGACTTTCAGGACTCAATTCGGGGCTTGATACCGAGGCTCTGGTCTCAGCCCTTGTTACGTCATATTCCGAAAAGAAGAAAAAATACCAGAAGTCACAGCAGAAGCTGTCCTGGACCCAGGATGCCTGGAAGAGCGTGAATACTTCCGTGCATGACCTTTATTCGAAGGTGAGCTCCCTTCGTTTTTCGAGTGCCTATTCCATGAAAAAGACGAATGTCTCCGACGCTACGAAGGCATCGGTCAAGGCGGGGGCATCTACGCCAAACGGTACTCAGGTACTTAAGGTTACTGACCTCGCCCAGGCGGGATATATGACCGGTGGACAGCTTTCCGGTGTAAAGGGCGGCACGAAGCTCAGCGAGCTCGGTGTCGGCTCCGGAAAGATCAATATCGTCCAGAACGGGAAGACGAAGGAGATTGAAGTTGACGGCGACACTACCGTAAATTCTTTCATCAACAAGCTGAAGGATGCGGGTCTCAATGCGAGCTTTGATGAAAAGAATCAAAGGATATTCTTAAGCGCGAAGGAGTCCGGGAAGGACAACGACTTCTCCCTTACGGCCGGCGATTCAAACGGTCTTTCAGCGCTTTCAAAACTCGGTCTCATTGCGGGCGATGATACTGCGACGAAGACTGCTTATACTGATTTGAATAAATTGAATTCGAAATATGACAGCGTAGATTCCATAGAGGAAGCACTTAAATCGGTCCGTGACGCTTATCAGAACAAGGCTGAAGCACAGTCTCAGATTTCAGCTCTGGACAGCCAGATATCCGCTGCGAATGCCTACAAGACAATAGTTGATTCAAACAAAAAGCTCGATGATGCAGGCTTTTCCCATAAGACCTTCAACACCTATGCGGGTATGACCAACGCCGACAAGACCTATGTCGATTCTGAATGGAATACCTACACAGGCCGTGAAGAGATAAAGGATGATGACGGCAATGTCACGGGCTACAAGTACTTCAATGAGGACTCCGAAGGAAACAAGGCCTATTACGGCGGAGGAGATGGAACTATAGTGACCGGTGACGGTCTTTCCACAGTCTCCGACAAGGCAAAAGAGATGGCTGAAGCAGCCGAAGTAAACCTTGAAGCCTACAAGAGCGCGCTCAAGGAATGGGGAAATTATTCTTCAGATACCAGCGGGACTCTTGATAAGGCAAATGAGATCATAAATAACGAGGCTGACCTTGATGCCTATATCGGGACTGAAGATGATACGCAAGGAACTTCTCTTTACGCACAAAGAGCCGCTCAGCAGAATATCATAACTGAATCAGATGCAACTATCAGCGGACACTCAGACCTTCTTAAATACTCAAACAGCATCACCTCCGCTACAAGCGATGATGATATTGCAAATTATGCCGAGTCTCTTATGTCAAAGATAGAGACTGCTTCTGCCGGTCTTGCTGCCCTTGAATCTACTGATGGTCCCAGGGCCCAGAAGGTCAATGGACAGGATGCAAGGATATATCTCAATGATGTTGAATATACATCAAACTCAAACTCCTTTACCGTGAACGGTCTTTCCATTACTGCTCTTGCAAGGACCGGAACGAAGAATGATGACGGAATTACAATTACCACGAGTAATGATGTTCAGGGCCTCTATGACAAGGTAAAGGATTTTCTTTCCCAGTACAACGAGGTCATTAATGACATATACGCGCAGTACAATGCGTCAAGTGCCAGAGGCTACGAGCCCCTCTCCGACGAGGAAAAGGAGGCTATGTCAGACAAGCAGGTCGAAAAGTGGGAGGAAAAGATCAAGTCCAGCCTGCTCCGTCGTGATACGACGCTGGGCGGGATCATCAATACTATGACCAGCACTATGTCGGCCTCCTACGAGATCAACGGCCAGAAGTATTCGCTCGCTTCCTTCGGGATTAAGACCCTTGGCTATTTCGGATCCTCGAAGAATGAAAATTACGCTTATCATATTGACGGTGATGAAGATGACACCGCAGTAAGCGGAAACAGCGACAAGCTCATGGCAGCGCTCACAAGCGATCCCGATTCCGTAATAGATTTTATGAAAAAGCTAACGGACGGGCTCTACAAGGGACTCGACAAAAAGATGAAGGCAACGACTATGAGGTCAGCCTATACGATTTATAATGACAAAGAGATGGCTTCGGAGTATAGTGATTATACAAGCCTCATAAAGAAGTGGGATGACAGGCTGAAGAGCATGGAGGACAGCTACTTCAAGAAGTTTGCGAAGATGGAGTCGGCGCTTTCAACCCTTCAGCAGTCGACGAGTTCCCTTGCCGGAATGCTCGGAAGATGATGAAAAGGCTTAAAGGAGCCAGACACCGTTCGAGACTGCGAAGCAGGCGAGTTACGGGATCGGCATCCGAACGGTGTAAGTCATATATAAAACTATGTTTTATAGAGGAGTAAGCAAATAATGGCACTTAAAAGCGGATATGAGCAGTATCAGAACAACAGGATCCTCACGGCTTCGCCGGCAGAGCTTACACTCATGCTCTATGAGGGCGCGATCAAGTTCTGCAATATTGCCATAGTTGCCTGCCAGAACAAGGAAATAGAGAAGGCACATATCAATATAAGGAAGACCGATCTTATCATAGAAGAGTTTCAGATCACGCTGAATCGAAAATATCCTGTTGCAAAAGACTTCGATGAGGTATATCGTTATCTTAGGTCGAGACTCGTCGAGGCAAACGTGAAAAAAGACCCGGAGATCCTTGAGGAGGTTCTTGAGCATCTTCGTACCATGAGGGATACCTGGAAGGAAGTCATGGTACGGACAAACAACGGGGCTTCCGTTGGGAAATGAGGAGGATAAGGGCTTGGCAGGTTCCGACTACATCAGGATCCTTAAGGAGAGCCTTGAAAAAAAGGTCTCGGTTCTTTCAAGGATCAGGGAAAAGAACGAAGAGCAAAAGGATATCCTGACCGATCAGAATTCCACCCCGGATGAGCTTCAGCAGAACCTTGATGAAAAGGGTGCTCTCATTGACGAGATCGTGGAACTTGATAAGGGCTTTGAGGTGGTATTTCAAAAGGTCTCCGAGGAACTTGAGAAAAACCGCTCCGTTTACCGCAGCGAGATACTTGATATGCAACGCCTCATCAGGGAGATCACGGATCTGTCTTCAGAGATCGAAGGCGAGGAGAAGGAGAACAAACTCCTGGCAGAGCAGAAGTTTTCATATGTGAGAGCACAGGTCACAAAGGTTCGAAAGAGCCAGAAGGCTGTTTCCAATTATTATCACACTATGATGAAAACGAACTACGAGGACCCGCAGTTTATGGACCGGAAAAAATAATTTAATTTTTTTGATCTTAAGCCTAAAGTATCCGGAGAATCCTCCGATAAATTAGGTGTAAGATAAAAACGCAGGACTTAAGCAACTTTGATGGAGCGTACGGCCGGAGGAGAAGCGAGAGTCAGCAGAAAACAAAAAATAGTACCCGGGGACATGGAAGTTTCCGGACAAATTCAAGGAGGAATCATTATGGTAGTACAGCACAACATGCAGGCGATGAACACCAATCGTCAGTTAGGCATCACAACAGGTCTTCAGGCTAAGTCAACTGAGAAGCTCGCATCCGGTTTCAGAGTAAACCGCGCAGGCGATGACGCAGCTGGTCTTGCGATTTCCGAGAAGATGCGTTCACAGGTCAGAGGTCTTGACAGGGCTTCCACAAACGCTCAGGACGGTATCTCAGTAGTACAGACAGCAGAAGGTGCACTGAACGAAGTTCATTCAATCCTTCAGCGTATGAACGAGCTTGCTACACAGGCAGCGAACGATACGAATACATCTATGGACAGGAGCCAGATCCAGCTTGAGATCAATCAGCTCGGTTCCGAGATCGACCGTATCTCTTCGACGACTCAGTTCAATACCATGGACCTTCTCGACGGAAGCTTCAGCAAGAAGAATCTTCAGGTTGGTTCACTTGCAGGACAGAAGATCGAGCTTTCCATCAGCAGCATGAGTTCTTCAGGACTTAAGCTTGGTAAAGCAGGTGCTTCGCTTAAGGTTAACTCTTTCTCAAATGCCGGTAAGGCAATGAAAGCGATCCAGAACGCTATCGATCTGGTATCAACCCAGAGAGCAAGGCTTGGTGCAGTTCAGAACCGTCTCGAGCACACCATCGCAAACCTGGATACATCTTCCGAGAATACTTCGGCAGCAGAGTCCAGAATCCGCGATACGGATATGGCGAAGGAAATGGTCACCTACTCGAAGAACAACATCCTCGCACAGGCAGGCCAGTCAATGCTCGCACAGGCAAATCAGTCCACGCAGGGTGCTCTTTCACTCCTTCAGTAAGACTAGACGCAGCCTAGACAACAGTAGAATATCTACACACTACTATAATAAGGACCTCCGGAGCGTACGCCTCCGGAGGTCCTTCTATTTCTTCAATTTTACAGGAAAACAGTTGACATCCGTCTGCTTCGTGAATATAATAATTTGGCTTGCGTTTTGATGAAATTAGGCGCAAGCCCGAATTTATAGTAAAGGAGGTGAAAAAGAAATGCCGACATTCAACCAGCTTGTGAGAAAGGGACGTCAGACCTTCGAGAAGAAGTCAAAGTCTCCCGCTCTTGGCCGCAGCTTCAATTCTCTTCAGAAGAAGCCCATAGCCTATGCGTCGCCCCAGAAGAGAGGCGTCTGCACCGCGGTGAAGACAGCGACCCCGAAGAAGCCGAATTCTGCGCTCAGAAAGATCGCTAGAGTCCGTCTTTCAAACGGTATCGAGGTTACGACCTACATTCCCGGTGAAGGCCACAATCTGCAGGAGCACTCTGTTGTTATGGTCAGAGGAGGCCGTGTCAAGGATCTGCCCGGTACACGTTATCACGTGATCCGTGGAACGCTTGATACAGCAGGTGTTGCAGACAGGAAGCAGGCCCGTTCCAAATACGGCGCCAAAAGGCCCAAGGAGAAGAAATAGGATAAGCTCCTTCTCCCAATTATGTAACAGAGTATTTACAACTGAAAACAGGTTAGTGTCTGGAATTTCTTTTATCACATCTATGTGATCTCTTAACGAACGAAGTGAGTTTAGAGATCACGATACAGGGCCACTTAATGAACGCGAAGCGTGAATTTAGTGGCGTCGGAGTAAGTGATTTTTTTCAGCACGAACACACTTTCAACATGTGAGTACCAAGGATCTAGCAGTTTTGCTAAGGAGGGAAGTAACGTGCCTCGTAAAGGACATATTCAAAAAAGAGACGTCCTCGCGGATCCCATTTACAACTCAAAGGTAGTTACAAAGCTCATAAACAATGTCATGCTCGACGGCAAAAAGGGCGTTGCGCAGAAGATTGTTTACGGAGCCTTTGAGGAGGTTTCCGAGAAGACGGGAAAGCCGGCTCTTGAGGTATTTGAGTCGGCAATGAACAACATCATGCCTGTGCTTGAAGTCAAGGCCCGCCGTGTAGGCGGTGCTACCTATCAGGTACCTCTTGAGGTCAGCCCTGACAGGAGACAGGCACTTGGGCTTCGCTGGCTTACGAATTTTTCAAGAAAGCGCAGTGAGAAGACAATGGAGAAGAGACTTGCCGCAGAGATAATGGATGCCGCTTCAAATACCGGCGCATCCGTCAAGCGCAAGGAAGAAATGCATCGTATGGCTGAGGCTAACAAGGCCTTCGCTCATTACAGATTCTGATTGGAGGGGTTATGGCCGAAAGAGAATATCCGCTTGAGCGGACAAGAAATATCGGCATCATGGCACATATTGATGCCGGAAAGACCACCCTCACAGAGAGAATCCTCTATTACACAGGCGTCAATTACAAGATCGGCGAGACCTATGAAGGAACAGCCACCATGGACTACATGGCGCAGGAGCAGGAGAGGGGTATCACCATTACCTCTGCAGCTACGACCTGCCACTGGACACTTCAGGATCAGAACAAGCCGAAGAAGGGCGCATTAGAGCACAGGATCAATATCATCGATACCCCCGGTCATGTGGATTTCACGGTGGAGGTTGAGAGGTCGCTTCGAGTTCTGGACGGCGCGGTAGGCGTGTTCGACGCGAAGGGCGGTGTTGAGCCCCAGTCCGAAAACGTATGGCGTCAGGCAGACAAATACAACGTTCCCCGTATGGCTTTCGTAAACAAGATGGACATAATGGGAGCGGACTTCTTCAACACGGTGGATGAGATCGGGACGAAGCTCGGCAAGAACGCTGTTGTATGCGAGCTTCCTATCGGAAAGGAAGACCACTTCGAAGGTGTTGTGGATCTCTTCGAGATGAAGGCTTACATCTATAATGACAAGGAAGGAAAGGATATCACTATCACCGATATCCCCGACAACATGAAGGATGAGGCCGAGAGCTATCATACCGAGCTTATTGAAAAGATCTGCGATTTCGATGAGGATCTTATGGAAAAGTACCTTGAGGGTGAGGAGCCTTCCATTGATGAACTCAAGGCGGCTCTTAGAAAAGGTACTGTAACAAATCAGGGCGTTCCGGTTTTCTGCGGATCAGCTCATCAGAACAAGGGCATTCAGAAGCTGCTCGACGGAATAGTTGAGTTCATGCCCGCACCGACTGACATACCGGATATTGAAGGAACCGATATGGACGGAAATCCGATCACGAGAAAATCCTCGGATGAGGAGCCTTTTTCCGCACTCGCATTCAAGATCATATCCGATCCCTTCGTAGGAAGGCTCGCGTTTGCGAGGGTTTATTCCGGACATGTGAAGTCAGGCTCTTATGTATACAATTCATCCAAGGGGAAGAAGGAGCGTGTCGGAAGAATTCTTCTTATGCACGCCAACAAGCGCCAGGAGCTTGAAGAGGCCTTCTCGGGAGACATCATCGCCATAGTAGGCTTTAAGCAGACCTCGACAGGTGATACGATATGCGACGAGCAGCATCCCGTTATACTTGAGTCAATGGAATTCCCCGAGCCTGTTATAGAGCTTGCGATCGAGCCGAAGACCAAGGCCGGACAGCAGAAGATGGCAGAGGCTCTCGTGAAGCTTGCCGAGGAGGATCCTACCTTCAGGGCTCATACAGACGAGGAGACAGGACAGACCATTATCGCCGGAATGGGCGAGCTGCATCTTGAGATCATAGTTGACAGGCTTCTTCGTGAGTTCAATGTCGAAGCAAACGTGGGTGCGCCCCAGGTTGCTTACAAGGAGACCTTCACAAAGCCGGTCGATCAGGAATACAAGTATGCGAAGCAGTCCGGTGGTCGTGGACAGTACGGTCACTGCAAGGTTCGTTTCGAGCCCATGGATGCCAATGCTGAAGAGACCTTCAAGTTTGATTCCGAGGTCGTCGGCGGAAATATTCCAAAGGAATACATCCCCGCAGTCGGCGAAGGTATCGAGGAGGCGGCACAGTCCGGTATTCTTGCAGGCTTCCCTGTTCTCGGTATCCATGCTACGGTTTATGATGGTTCCTATCATGAGGTCGACTCCTCTGAGATGGCCTTCCATATCGCAGGATCGATGTGCTTCAAGGAGGCTATGCAGAAGGCTGCTCCCGCGATCCTTGAGCCCATCATGAAGGTGGAAGTGACGATGCCCGAGGAATACATGGGCGATGTGATCGGAGATCTGAACTCAAGAAGAGGAAGGGTTGAAGGTATGGAATCTGTCGGAAACGGCCGCCTTGTAAAGGCTTATGTTCCGCTTTCCGAGATGTTCGGCTACTCAACCGACCTTCGTTCCCTGACACAGGGCCGCGGAAACTACTCGATGTTCTTCGACAAATATGAGCAGGCTCCGAAGAATGTTCAGGAAAAGATAATGGGGAAGAAGTAAGCTCCCCCACAAATAGTAATTATTCTTGAAAATGCGCTGTATTTTTAATATAATCATCTTCAGCCGCGTTTTAAGAAATGATCCAGTTATTCTTAAATTTTTAAGGAGGAAAACATAATGGCAAAACAGCATTTCGACAGAACAAAGCCGCATTGTAACATCGGTACGATCGGTCACGTTGATCACGGCAAGACAACTCTTACCGCTGCGATCACAAAGGTTCTTTCTGAGAAGGTTGCAGGAAACGTTGTTTCCGCATTCGATCAGATCGACAAGGCTCCCGAGGAGAGAGAGCGTGGAATCACTATCTCCACAGCACACGTTGAGTATCAGACAGAAAAGCGTCACTATGCTCACGTTGACTGCCCCGGCCATGCTGACTACGTAAAGAACATGATCACCGGCGCTGCTCAGATGGACGGCGCTATCCTCGTTGTAGCGGCTACCGACGGCGTTATGGCACAGACCAAGGAGCACATCCTTCTTGCACGTCAGGTCGGCGTTCCTTATATCGTAGTATTCCTTAACAAGTGCGACATGGTTGACGATCCCGAGCTTCTCGAGCTCGTTGAGATGGAAGTTACCGAGCAGCTTGAAGAATATGATTTCAAAGACTGCCCGATCATCAAGGGCTCTGCTTTCCAGGCTCTTCAGGATCCTTCAGCTCCCGCAAAGCTTGCTGACGGTTCACCTCTTGACGGTGAGGACAAGACATGGGGCGACTGCATCATGAAGCTCATGGATACAGTTGATGAGTATATTCCCGATCCTCAGAGAGATACAGACAAGCCCTTCATCATGCCTGTCGAGGACGTATTCACAATCTCCGGCCGTGGTACTGTTGCTACAGGCCGTGTTGAGAGAGGTACGCTTCACCTCAATGACGAGGTCGAGATCGTTGGTATCAGGGAAGAGACAAAGAAGACTGTCTGCACCGGTATCGAGATGTTCAGAAAGACTCTTGACGAGGCTATGGCCGGCGACAACATCGGAGCTCTTCTCCGTGGTGTTGACCGTGACGAGATCGAAAGAGGACAGGTTCTTGCTAAGCCCGGAACTGTAACCTGCCATCACAAGTTCAAGGCTCAGGTTTACGTTCTGACAAAGGACGAGGGTGGCCGTCATACACCTTTCTTCAACAACTATCGTCCCCAGTTCTATTTCAGAACAACTGACGTTACCGGCGTTATCACTCTTCCTGCAGGCACAGAGATGTGCATGCCCGGCGACAACGTAGAGATGGACATCGAGCTCATCCATCCCGTAGCTATGGAGCAGGGTCTTACCTTCGCTATCCGTGAAGGTGGACACACAGTAGGTTCAGGCAGGGTTACAAGCGTTATAGAGTAATTCCGAAACGAATTTACTATTCAATCAGATAAGAGCGCAGGGCGAAGACATTTTTCTTTGCCCTGCGTTTTTTTTAGTTTTTTTTAGTTTTTCGGTTCATATATGATATAATCCGTGTGTTGCGTTTTTTTTGAGTATTATGAAGAGGAGATCGATATGAAGGATATTTCCGAGACCATCAGATACATAGGCTGCGATGACACCACGATAGACCTTTTTGAAAGCCAGTATCCGGTACCTACAGGCGTTTCCTACAATTCCTATATTATCTTTGATGAGAAGATCGCGGTGATGGATACGGCGGATCGGAGGGCCAGTGAGGAATGGAGAAATTATATAAAGACAGTCCTTCTTGGGAAGTCTCCCGATTATCTCATAGTGCAGCACTTAGAGCCTGATCATTCCGCGAATATCGGCTGGCTCTGCGATGAATATCCCGATATGAAGCTGATAGGCTCGGCCCGGACAAAGTCAATGCTGCCTCAGTTTTTTGAGAAGGATTATTCCGACAGGATGACGGCTGTTTCAGAGGGCAGCGAGCTTTCGCTCGGGAGCCATACGCTTTCTTTCTACATGGCACCCATGGTTCACTGGCCCGAAGTAATGGTGACCTATGAAAAGTCTGAGAAGGTGCTCTTTTCAGCTGACGGCTTCGGGACCTTCGGAGCCCTTTCAACACATCCCGACGGCTGGAGTGAGGACGACTGGCTTGAGGAGGCAAGGCGTTATTACATCAATATAGTCGGGAAATATGGCGCTCAGGTACAGGCTCTCCTTAAGAAGGCGAAGACTCTTGATATAGCAAAGATCGCGCCCCTTCACGGTCCGGTGCTTTCGGAAAATCTTGGCTTTTATCTTGAGAAGTATGATATCTGGTCATCCTACGCGCCCGAAGAAAGCGGGATCTTCATGCCTTATGCTTCGATCCATGGCAATACGAAAAAGGCAGTTCTTGAATTTGCAAAGGAACTAAAGGATGCCGGGCAGAATGTGATCACTATGGATCTTTCAAGGACTCATATATCTTACGCGGTAGAAAAAGCCTTTGAATACGACAGGTTGATACTTGCATCACCTACTTATGATGCCGGGCTTTATCCCGCAGCAGAGGATTTCATCTATCATCTTGAGGCAAAGCTCTTCCAGAAGAGGAGGGTGGGCCTCATAGAAAACGGCTCATGGTCGCCCATGGCAGGAAAGATCATGAAGGCCCGCTTTGAGGCGATGAAGGAGATCACGCTCCTTGATCCCGTCGTCACAATAAAGACGACGCGGAAGGAAGCAGATCAGGAGAAGTGGGACGCTCTGAAAAAAGCGATCACGGAATAATTCGTTTCAATGGCAGTAAAGAATTACAGATTAAAGATCGCATATGACGGTACCCGTCTCTTTGGCTGGGAAAGACAGCCAGGAAAGGACACGGTTCAGGGAAAGCTTGAAAATGTGCTTTCGAGGATGACGGGTACGGAGGTTGAAGTTACCGGCGCCGGGAGAACCGACGCCGGTGTTCATGCCCGAGCAATGGTCGCAAATGTTCATATGGACGCGAAGGACATGGACTGCGATGGGATAAGGGATTATCTTAACAAGTATCTTTCCGACGATATTGCCGTAACATCAGTGGATGAGTGCTCCGACAGGTTCCATGCGAGATATAATGCGAAGTCGAGGAGTTATCTTTATACGATTTTTGACGGGCCGGTGAAGCCGGTCTTTAACAGGAAGTATTATCTGAGGCTCGACAGCCCACTCGATGTCGAACTCATGCGGGAGGCTTCGAAATGTCTCTTGGGCGAGCACGATTTCAAGAGCTTCTGCGGCAATCCGAAGATGAAAAAGTCCACTGTGCGAAATATCGAAAAGCTTGATATAAAAAGGAGCAAGGGCTATGTATATATCAATATCAAGGGAAGCGGCTTTCTTCAGCATATGGTAAGGATAATAGTGGGGACTCTGATAGAGGTCGGGTACAAACGACTTGAGAGCGCAAAGGTTCAGGAGATACTTGAGGCAAAGGACAGAAGTCTTGCCGGACCGACTGCTGAGGCAAAGGGGCTTACGTTCCTGTCCGCGGAATATTAATAAGGAGGACTGAAGCTTTGCGGGTTCTTCTTACGGTTTCTTATGATGGAACAAACTACTGCGGGTCGCAGATACAGGATAATGGCATTACGATAGAGGAAGAACTGAACTCTGCGCTTTTGTTGATATACGGGGTATCCGTCAGGACAGACGGCGCGAGCCGTACAGATTCAGGGGTTCACGCAAAGGGAAATCTTTTCGTATATGACATAGAGGATGAAAAAGCCTTTCCTGCCGAGAAGGTTTCCTACGCTATGAATACAAGGCTTCCATCCGATATCAGGGTGATCGCCTCGAGAGAGGTAGACAGCGGCTTTCATCCAAGATATCAGAAGAGCGAAAAGACCTATATCTACAGGATATTGAATACTGAATTTGATGACCCGCTCCGTACGAGGTTTACGCATCATTATCACAGGGCGCTTGATGAAAAGCTCATGAATGAAGGGGCTTCATATCTTTTGGGAGAACATGATTTTTCCTCCTTTGCGTCGGAAAAGGCATGTGTTTCTTCATTTGTGAGAACCATTTTTTCCTGTGAAGTAAAGAGGGTTTCGGACGAGATAGAGATATTGGTCAGGGGAAACGGCTTTCTTTATAATATGGTTCGGATCATAGCCGGCACCCTCATCGAGGTCGGTGCAAAAAAATATGCGCCTTCATATGTCGGGGAGATCCTCGCCGGCAAAAACAGAAATCTGGCCGGACCTACAGCTCCTGCAAAAGGGCTTACACTCGAAAAAATTGAATTGAAAGGCAATGAACAATGAACGGAATTTTGAAGAACAGATTTTATCTTTACATGACTGAATTCATCGCGGGTATCTCCGTGATGGCCGTGGAGCTTGGCGCGAGCCGCCTGCTCGCTCCTTATTTTTCATCATCGCAGATAGTCTGGACGATAATAATCGGAACCATAATGATCGCAATGGCGCTTGGAAATGTCTACGGCGGGCGTATGGCGGATAAGGACAAAAATCCCGACAGGCTTTACGGCAGGCTTCTTCTTGCCGCTGTCTGGATCGCCGCGATACCTCTGCTTGGAAAGCTTGTGATACTCCTTGTTTCGGGACTTCTGTTCCTCACTGCTGCAAAGGGCTTCCTTGTGATAGCGGCATTCCTGTCATGCTTCATTATCTTTGTATTTCCGCTCTTTCTGCTCGGGACGGTGACGCCCTCCCTTGTCAAATATACAACTGATTCGCTTGAGGACAACGGAAAGGTCGTCGGAACCCTCGGCGCTGCAAATACCATAGGCTCAATAATCGGTACCTTCCTCCCGACCTTCGTGACCATACCTGCGGCAGGAACTGCAGCTACCTTCCTTATATTTTCGGGTCTTCTTCTCGTGGTCGCGCTGATTTATTATTTCAGCAAATTCAGGGAAAAGGCTGAGAGGAAAAAGAAGAATATAATAAAAGTAATTATCGCGATCGTCCTTTTCGTAGTCTTCATGATAGTCGGCAACAACTCATCCTTTGCCTTCTGGGAGAAGAACCTGGCTTACGAAGGGGAGTCGGTTTACAATTATCTTCAGGTGAAGGAGGATGATGAAAAGACGGTCTTCGCAACAAATGTGCTCTTTTCTGTCCAGAGTCTTAAGATGAAAAAGCCCGGACTTTCCGGGATGTATTATGACTATGCGGCTTTGGGACCGGTGCTTTCGGGACTCAAGGAGGAAAGCAAGGGCGACATCCTTGTCCTCGGAAACGGAACGGGAACCTTTCAGGCAAACTGCATGAAATATTTCCCCAATTCAAGGACGGTGGGAGTTGAGATAGATAAAGGGATAATCGATCTCTCCTATGAATACTTCGATCTGCCTTTGGATTCTGAAATATATGAGATGGACGGACGAAGTTTCCTGAATTTCACTGATCAGAAATATGACTGCATTCTGGTAGACGCCTATCAGGATATTACAATTCCCTTTCACATGAGCTCGGTTGAATTTTTCCGTCTCGTGAAAAGTCATCTCAAGGAAAACGGGGTAATGGTCGTGAATATGAACATGCGCTCCGATACCGACGGAGTGGCCGGGATCAATCAGTATCTCGGCGATACGATAGCCCAGGTCTTCCCTTATATCTATATGACTGATGTGAACGGGTGGACGAACAGGGAACTTTTTGCTACGACTTCGTCTTCGGTGAATGAGACCGTGAAAGGCATAATATCGGGAGATTTCGGGGGTAATGGCGGAAACGCTGATATACTCAATGTTTCAAACAAAGAGCTCTCTGCTTTCATGAAAAGGATAGCCCCCGGGCTCACACCTTATGAAAGCTCCGGAAATATCCTGACAGACGACAAGGCCGGGGTGGAGCTTCTCGGGATGAGGGCGATCGATGCCATTATCTCTGAACAGCTTTCATATTACAGGTCGGTATTCAAGGATGAAGGGATCACGGGGCTTTTGAACTCGCTTTGATGAAGGTCTTTCGCAGGCTCTTTTCAATGCCCGCCGTTCATCATATGCCAGTTTTTGCAGAACTCGTCTATTGAAACAGTGACACCGGACTCATCAAGAAGCTGCCGAAGGGCGGCTTCCTGATTTTTGTAGAAGGGATATTCGTGGTCTCCCGTAAACATAATCGGCGTCATATAATCGGGACCTAGGCTGTCAATGATCGTCTTCTCGTATTCAACCGGGCAGCACATAGTGGTGGTCTCAAATGGCAGCTCAATAACGCTTTTGTGCCATTCAAGCGGACGCCCCTTTACAGCCGTAAAATCCCGGTAATCATCCGGTAATGTGAGGTACATGGCATTTACCGCTGCGACCGCATCTTCTCTCCTTACGACCGAGACCCATTTGTCAGCCGCATACCGAAGGGCATGGGCGAGCACTATATCATCATCAGTATCAGGGAATTTTGCGTTCACGTATTTTTCGAGCTCACGAAGTCTTTGTTTTAATATATTGTCCTTCCTGTAAAGCGAAAGATTTGCCGCGGTGAAGTTTAAGGCGTGGTAGACCTTGAAAAGCAGGTACTGCTGTTCCTTTTCTTTCGGTATGAAGTCATAGGGAAAGATGTCTATGCCCACACGCATGTAGGGAAAGCCATGAAAATAGGTCATGAAGCGGGGAAGATTGAAATACTCTTCGTCTGCGATGACCCGCGCCTGCTGCATATCGTTTGCGGTCCAGAGACGCCTGTCTTTTCCATATATGCCCGAGATCACAAAGCCCTTCGGAAGCTCCGATGCCGCCAATTCAAGGAACCTGTCATAATCATCCCTCAGCATATAGATATCAATATCATCATCCCAGGGTATGAAGCCCTTGTGCCTTATCGCGCCAAGGAGGGTGCCTGCTGTAGCGTACCATGGGATATTGTGTTCTTTGCAGAGAGTGCGTACTACCTCAAGTACTTCAAGTTCTGCGGCCCAGGCCCGCTTCATCATTGAGGGGACCATAAAGCCCCAGCGTTCCTCATCTTCAAACCACTGTGTCGGAAATTCCATTTTTCTTCCTCCGGGTGAAAATAATATTTTTACTGTATAAGTATACATCAATTTGCAAGGGGAGGTATTATTTTCTTGACTTTGAAGGGGCGTTTTAATATAATGTCTAGGCTTGCGGATTACCGGACATTTTCCGCGGGTGATTGCAGTTAAACGATGGAATTTCGGAGGATTATATATTATGGAAACATTTATGCCGAATCCGGCCGAAGTCGAGAGAAAGTGGTACGTGGTTGACGCTGCCGACAAGACTCTCGGAAGGCTTTCAAGCGAGATCGCAAAGGTTCTCCGCGGCAAGAACAAGGCCATTTTTACGCCTCATGCCGATACGGGTGATTATGTGATCGTTGTAAACGCTGAAAAGATACAGGTCACCGGAAAGAAGCTTGATCAGAAGCATTATTACAGCCACTCTGACTATGTCGGAGGTTTCAAGGATACTACGCTCCGTGACATGATGAAGAATCATCCCGAGCGCGTTATTGAGAAGGCTGTTCGCGGAATGCTCCCGAAGGGGGCTCTCGGGAATACTATGGCAAGGAAGCTTTTCGTCTATGCCGGCCCCGAGCACAAGCATGCCGCGCAGAAGCCCGAAGCACTTGAGATTTGATCGGGATGGAGGTATAGAAAGTGGCCAAGAATGTGAAAAGATACTACGGAACAGGCAGGAGAAAGTCTTCTGTAGCAAGAGTGTACATAGCTCCCGGAACAGGGAAGGTTACTATCAACAAGCGTGATATCGATGAGTATCTCGGACTTGAGACTTTGAAGCTCATCGTGAGCCAGCCTTTTTCCGTAACCGGAACGGAAGGAAAGTTTGATGTGTTCTGCACTGTAAAGGGCGGCGGGACTACCGGACAGGCCGGAGCCATCAGGCACGGAATCTCAAGGGCTCTCGTTACAGCCGATGAGGAATACAGAAAGCCGTTAAAGAGCGCAGGACTCCTCACAAGAGACCCGAGAATGAAGGAAAGAAAGAAGTACGGACTGAAGGGCGCACGTAGAGCGCCGCAGTTCTCGAAGCGCTGATCGCTATGCTCACAGCGCACTCGAACTGCAGCCCGTCTCAGCGCCAGGCGCTTCGACGGCTCGCCCTACGAATGTGCCACTGGCACATTAGCTTAACGGGCTCACAGTTCTCGAAGAGATAATCGTTTCACAACGTATTACGTCTTTGGACAATCATATACGACTTATTACACCTCAGGACAACTGTTCTGGGGTGTTTTTTTATTGAATTATGATAATCGCTAAAAGCGTAGAATTCTACAATTTTGTTGATTAAGACGATGCGATGTGATAAGGTGTAATTGACAAAAATGTAGAATTCTACAATTTAGGAGATTATATGATAAAAAGAGATAAATATCTGACTCAGTTAATCAGTGCAAAGAACAATGGATTTCCGAAGGTAATAACAGGTGTGAGAAGATGTGGAAAGTCATTTCTTCTTAAAGAAATATATAGAGAATACCTGCTTTCAGATAATGTTCCGGAGAATAGAATAATTATCTTGGAATTGGATGATGATAAAAACAGTAATTATCGTGATCCTTTGGAACTAGGAGCATATATAAGGGAAAAATGCAAAGATAAAGAGAATTACTATGTGTTTATTGACGAGATACAAAAGGTATATTCGATAATTAATCCTAACCTTACCGATGGCAAACATGTTTTGGCAAATTCTGATGATACTGAAGTAATATCATTCGTAGACGTTGTACTCGGACTATCAAGAGAAAAGAATATAGATTTATATGTGACGGGATCAAATTCTAAAATGTTGTCTTCAGATATAGTTACTGAATTTAGAGATAAGACAACAAACATTCAACTTTCTCCGTTGTCATTTGAAGAATACTATGGATATGTTGGAGGTTCAGCAACAGAGGCAATATATTCATATATGCAATATGGTGGAATGCCATTGGCTGTACTAAAAAGTGACGAAGAGCGAAAAGAATATCTAAAGAGCTTGTTTACTACAACATACTTCGCTGATATTGTAGAAAGGAATCAGTTGAAAAAGGGAGAGGCTCTGGACGAACTATGTAATATTATTAGTTCTTCAACAGGCTCACTACTAAACTCAGAAAAAATTGCCAATACGTTTGAAAGTGTTAGACATGAAAAGATTGATAAGCAGACAGTTGAAAATTATATTGGTTTCTTTAAAGATGCTTTTCTTTTGCGTGAGGCAAAACGGTATGACTTAAAGGGGCGAAAAGAAATCGGCGCACTCAGAAAGTATTATTTTATTGATACTGGATTACGAAATGCTCGTTTAAATTTTGCGTTTCCGGATGAAGGTCAAATGCTTGAAAACATTGTCTATAATGAGCTTTGTTATAATGGATATTCTGTTAATGTTGGTGCATTTGATACTGTAGAAAAAGATAAAAAAGGAAAATCAATAAGGAAGAATAATGAAGTGGATTTCTATGCGACTAAAGGCTTGAGATCTCTTTATATACAGGTGACTGCTGATATCTCTAATGCAGAAACAAGAGAAAGAGAAATACGCCCTTATTTTAAGCTGAATGATCAAGTACAAAAGGTACTTGTTGTAAATAGGCCCATTGGTGTAAATCATGATGAGAATGGATTCATTATTATAGGAATTATAGATTTTTTGTTGGGATATGTAAAAATGAATACTTCAGAAAAAATGTAGTATAAAAAACACATAGATAGAATTAAGGAAAGGGAAGAGTGAGGGGAATATGAGTTTTAAATATAAATTACCAGGTGAAAATTTGCAAGTTATGGAATGCGAAACTGAATCTAATGCATTGGTCATCATTGGGGCTAATGGTTCTGGAAAAAGCAAATTGACCAATTCTGGGACCATTCTTAAAGGATGATCATGAACCCGGTTTTTTCTTTTATCATCAATAGTATCCTGCTTGGGGTGGGACTTTCGATGGACGCCTTTTCCGTTTCGCTGGCAAACGGCCTTGGCGCGCCGAAGATGTCACAGCGTATGAGGCTTTCGATCCCTCTGACCTTCGCGGCATTTCAGTTTTTAATGCCGATGATAGGCTGGATCTTAGTAAGAAGCGTCGCAGAGAACTTTGTCCTTTTTCAGCAGGCGATACCCTGGATCGCATTGGTACTGCTTTTGGTCATTGGCATGAAAATGCTGATAGAGGGGCTTCGAGGTGGTGGTAATGAGGATAAAGCAGTTATCCTGAAACCCGCAGCTTTGCTGCTTCAGGGTATTGCGACTTCAATTGATGCACTTTCTGTGGGGTTCACGATCGCGGATTATGATACTGCAAAGGCCGTTAGCGCCAGCTTGATCATTGGTGGGATAACGTTTGTCATTTGCCTTATCGGGCTTTTGATCGGTAGCCGCATCGGGACGCGCCTTGCAGGGAAGGCCTCAATATTGGGAGGGGTGATTTTGATCGCCATTGGTATTGAGATTTTTATCAAAGGTATCATATAATGGTCCCAGGGGACGGAGTCAAGGGTTCATTTTTTCAAAAAGTGAACCCTTGACTCCGTCCCCAGGGACCATTTCAGGAATCAATTTATAAGAAAAGCGGTGGCATACTGATGGGAGCAGAAGATCCGGGCAGACTCATACTCTTTGTGGGAGTCCAGGATACCCTGGATATTTTTACTACGGAATTGTACAAGAGCTTTCAGGCAATAGGCTATGAGTGTCTGTTGTTTGATACGAAGACTATTCCTCAGGAACTTTCCACCTTGTCTTCATTTTTGGAAAAACCCGTGAAGGCTGCCATAGGCTTTAACAATCTGGGCTTCAATATGGAGATAATCCCTGGGCAGAATATATGGGATTCACTGGGCATACCGTTTATAAATATATTGGTGGATCATCCCTTCTGTTACGACAGGGCGCTCTCTCAAGCTCCATCTTCTGCGATCGTTCTTACCATTGACAAAAATCATATGGATTACATCAACAGGTTTTATCCCGCGATAGGAACCACGGGCTTTCTGCCTCTGGCGGGACTGACAAAATGTGAGTCTCCCAAGGCGATAAAGGACAGGAGTATAGATGTCATCTATCTTGGCGGGACTTCAAGACCATTTATAGAGCAGGTAAGACCGGATTACAAAAAGTATGATTTTAATGCCCGAAAGATTGGGGATGAGGCATATGACAAGATGCTTTACGACAGTTCTCTCACGACAGAGAATGCTGTCGAGCAGGCGCTGTTGGATCACAAGATCAGTATGAGCGATGATGAACTGAGAATCTTTTTATACGATATGCGCTACATCGATATGATGATAGTGACATATTACAGAGAGGCAGTATTGGAGGCTCTCGCGCGCTTTGGGATAAAGCTTTCGATCTACGGAGTAGGTTGGGACGGGTGCGACTGGATCAATCTTCCGAATGTGGATTTCCATCACAGGATACCTGCCTCGGAAACGTATGCGCTCATGGAAGAATCAAAAATAGTATTAAGTACCATGACCTGGTTCAAGGAGGGCGCTCATGACCGCATATATTCCGGAATGCTCGCAAAATCGTGCGTCGTCTCCGATACGTCGAAATTTATGAAAGATAATTATAAGTACTATCCAAAGAATGACGCATCGGACGCAGAGCTTGCAATGTTTGAACTTTATGAGACAGATAAGCTTCCTCAGCTGGTAAAGTCATTACTTTCTGATAATGACCTTATGCAGACGATAGCGGATAATGGATTAAGGCGCGCAAAGCTTACGGACACATGGTCGGCACGGGCGATGGAGCTTCACAGAGATCTTCTGACCATGCTGTAAAATGAAAATGGTCCCTGGGGACGGAGTCAGGGGACCATTTTTTATTAAAATGAGCCCTTGACTCCGTCCCCAGGGACCACCCCAGGGACCACCCCGGGACAACTTTTTGGAAGGAGAGTATTGATGTCGATTTCAGATTTAGGACCCTATGCTTTTGTAGACGGGTCATATAATGTAAAGACAAAGGTATTTGGCTGTGGCGGCTATGTCGTGGCAGACAAAAAACGCTATGAGATCAAGGCCAAAGATAACGACCCGGAAATGGCCTCGATGCGGAATGTTGCGGGAGAGATCCTCGGAGCGAGGCTTGCAGTAGAGAAGGCTCTTGAGCTTGGCCTAAAAAGCATTATCATTCTCTATGACTATGAAGGCATCGAAAAATGGGCAAAGGGTGAGTGGAAGAGGAACAAGAAGGGCACAAAGGCTTATTTTGAGTTCATGCAGGAAAACAAGACGAAGATACAGATAGGCTTCAAAAAGGTGACCGCGCATTCAGGGATCCCGGGAAATGAAGAGGCAGACAGGCTTGCAAAAGAGGCAGTAGGAAATGCGTGATTTTTTTACCCGGCTTCATCACAATTTTTTCTTCAATCTGAAGACCCTGCTTATTTTCGAGGTTTTGTACAGGATATTTTCGCTCGCAGTGATGCTTCCGCTCTTTCGCACAGCTTTTTTGGGAATCATAAAGCTGTGCGGCACGTCATATCTTACAGGTGAGAGCCTTTCTATGGTGATCAAAAACCCTCTGTTCTTGATATTCTCGGGAGTACTGCTTCTTGCTATGGCTATTTATTCGATGATAGATATAAGCGCCGTCATTTTCATATATGACAGGTCCGAGGAAGAAAAAAAGGCAGGTCTTCTTGAAACCATCGTCTTTTCATTCAAGACCTCGATACGGGTCTTTTCCCACCACAATTTTCTGATCGCTCTCGTAACGCTCTTCATGATCCCCTTTCTGAATCTTGGCGTGGGACTTGTCTTTATAGGAACCGTAAGGCTCCCCGATTTCTGGGTCAACTATATTGTAGTACATCCTGTTGTGTTCATCCTTGTGGCCTGCGGGGTGTTTCTCATGATATATTTCCTTGTCAACTGGCTCTTTTCTTTTTCATATTTTACCCTTGAAAAAAAGCGGTTCAGGCTTTCAAGGCATTATTCAAGGCTCCTTTCAAAAGGGCATATTCTTTCTATGATAATAGCATTGATAATCTGCCAGCTCTTCCTTCTTTTGCGCTACTATCTTCTGTCGGCAGGAGGAGGATTGATGATAACTCTTTTGAACAGCGCCGTTTTCAACTCAGGAGTGGTCTCATCGGTACTTATAACCATTCTTTCGGTCTTATTCGGAGGAGTACTCTTTCTCTTTTCATCAATGGCGCTGCCTCTCGTTTTTCTGGTTATCACAGCTCTCTTTTACAGGTACAAAAAGGAGAGAGGTTATGAGGTGAAACACGCTCCGGAGGTTTTTTCGAATAAAGATAATGGGCGTTATTCTCTTCCTAAAAAAATAGCGGGATTCTCTGTAGCTGCGGCAGCAGGCGTGGTCGTAATGGTGATAGCGGCGGATTATACCTATGGTCTTTCTACCGGAAGATATCCCCGCCGCATGGAAGGAGATGACAAAATCTTTATCACAGCTCACAGGGGGGCAAGTTCATATTATCCTGAAAACACATATTCCGCGGTCAAGGGTGCCTTTGAAATGGGAGCCGACTTCTGTGAGATAGACGTGCAAAAGACAAAGGACGGAAGACTTGCCGTTATCCATGACAAAAATTTGAAGCGGCTCACCGGTATGAACAAAAAAGTCTGGGAACTTGATATGGATGAGATAAAGGAGCTAAGCGTGAAAGAGGGCGGGGCGCTTTTGGAAGAACCGGAGCATATCGCAGAGCTTTCAGAGGTACTTTCGATCTCAAAGGAGACCGGGCTTCTCATGAATGTGGAGATCAAGCCTCACGGGCACGGAGATTCCGACATTGCCGAGCTTGTTGTATCAGAAATCAACAAAGCAGGCTGCACAGGCAACTGCTTTATTTCTTCAATGAAGCGATCCGTTCTCAAAGAGGTAAAGAGGAGCGATCCTTCAATGAAGACTGTTTATATATCCTCTCTTGCATTCGGGGATCCGTCAGAGCTCGATTTTGCCGATGGTATATCGGTTGAGATCAGCTTTGCCTCAAGAGAGCTTGCCCGTCTTGCCCATCAGGCGGGGATGGATATCAGTGCATGGACAGTGAACGACATCGGGAGTGCGCGCGAGATGATCGCATCGGGTGTTGATAACATTATCACTGATGATGTGATAATGATGAAGGAAGCTGTGGAAAACGCCCGAAAAGCAGACTGGATGCTGGGTTGGTATACGGATTTTACAAGAAATCTTTTAAGATGACAAATGTTTCAACAAACTTATGAACATCTTGAACAATATCATTTCGCCCATTCATCCCTTTTCGGTTGACAGAAACCCTCTTGAAATAATATGATACTTAAGTTAAGAAGTCTCTATGATCCTCGGATCATGTTTTTTTGCGCAGGGATGACAGATGGGCTTTGAAAACGTTTTTTCCGATACTGCAGATGATGATTTTTGGAACGAAGCCGGCTTCCCGATGGGCTCCGGCTTTGGTTCCGGCTTTCCGTCTGCCTTTGGTTCGGACAATTCAAGTTCAGACAGTTTGAGTCCGGATGGCTTTGCGGGACTTTCGGACGATTTTTCTGACCTTATGCAGGTTACGGAAAGTGCCATTCCGGGTGCAAAGGCCAAGTCGGAAAATGATATCCTTCTCGTTGCCCGTGAGCAGACCTTTATGGTGAATGCCATAAAGAAGTCTCTTCAGGAAGAGCATTTTGAGGTCTTTTTTGCTCAGGCCAACATAGCAACGATCTCCTCAATAGCGAACAGACCGTCCATAGTAGTGTTCTATGTAGATAATGCTGACAGGGCCGTATTCAGTACACTGAATTATTTTAAAGAGATGCTGCAAAGTGATTTTTCGTCATGCAGTGTTTATCTTGTAGGAAATGAGAGCGAGCTGGAGGATGCTTACAATTATCTTCCAAAGGACTTCACAAAGGGTGCATTTCCAAGACCTTTGAATGTGAAGAACCTTGTCGCAAAGCTCCAGATGGATCAGGCCTTCGGGGCTGACAACCTGAACAGGAAGAAGATACTTGTTGTTGATGATGATCCCATAATGCTTCGTACTCTGAAGGCCTGGCTCGATGGGAAATACCAGGTTTTCATGGCAAATTCGGGTGCAAACGCACTGGCTCTCCTTGCGAGAAACAAGGTGGATCTTGTTCTTCTTGATTTTGAGATGCCGGTAATATCCGGAGCGAAGGTGCTTGAGATGATAAGGACGGAAGCTGCGACTGCAGACCTTCCGGTGATGTTTTTGACTGCGAAGGATGACGCGAAGTCGGTTCTTTCGGTGAAGGATCTTCATCCCGAAAGATATCTTCTGAAGACGATGCCTCCGCATGAGCTTTTGCAGGTGATAGGAAACTTTTTCGCGCGACAGGGCGGGTAATAATATAATGAGAATGGAGGATGAGAGACATGGCTGAAGAAAAGAAAATAAAGATAGACGAGAGCGGTATAGAGATAGATGAAGAGGATCTGAAGCGCAGGGCAAAAAAGCTTGGGCTTCATACAGAAGACGAGGCGTTCATGGGAAAGCTTGAGCGCGGACTCGAAGCTTTCTCAAAGGTGGATTCTGACGATCTTTTGAAGGCCCTCACCGAATTCGGCGACGCGGAAAAAGATTGAAATAATTATTTTATTTCGATGCGGAATATGGGCGCGTCGTTTTGAAGACATTTTGCGGATATGGCGGAATTTTTGACCATCGGGCGATAGCACGATGGTAGGCAGACGCGCCAGATGAAATATGGGCGCGTCGTTAGTGGTGATTATGCGGATATGGCGGAATTGGCAGACGCGCCAGATTTAGGTTCTGGTGGGAGACCGTGCAGGTTCAAGTCCTGTTATCCGCACTTTTTAAGGGGGTATTATGAAGAAAAGGGGATTGTTTGCGGTTCTTTTATCGGCTGTCCTTTCGGCAGTCCTTTTTTTGTGTTCGGCGATCCGTCCAAGTGCCGTAGGCAGCACTGACGATACAAAGCCTGTCAAGGCGATATTTGAAGGTGCGAAGATAATAGTCCAGAAAGAAGTTGTCATCGAGCCGGAAGAACCGGAAAATCCTGAGAATCCGGAAAATCCTGAGAATCCGGAAAATCCTGAGAATCCGGAAAATCCTGAGAATCCGGAAAACCCCGAGAACCCGGAAAATCCCGAGCACCCGGAAAAACCTGAGAATCCGGAAGTCTCTGAAGATCTGAACCCTGTATCTGCTGAGACACATATAGATGACAGCACTACACCGATATCTCCCGAAAACAGCTCCGGCGGCAGCACTACACCCACGTCTCCCGAAAACAGCTCCGGCGGCAGCACCACACCCACGTCTCCCGAAAACAGCTCCGGCGACAGCACCACATCCACGTCATCCGACGGCTCCGAGGGCGCAGGCGATTCCTCATCAGGGAATACATCATCCTCATCCGAAAGCTCTTCGGAACCCGAAAAGGAGCCCGAGACGAAGATAGTAGAAGAGATAGTGCCCGCTCCTGACAATACCGTATATTATGACAATCTGACTGAGGCCATAGAGGATATTGAGGCTTCAGGCGCAACAGAGGCAGTGATCATAATCGAAGACGGTATAGTCACGGATGAACCCTACAGTTCCATTACTATTTCAAGAGGAAATATATCTCTCTTTTTGAACGGTGGGGCCATAGGCGCAGATATCATTGTTTCATCGGATGCGGTTCTTGATGTTACGAGTGATGATTCCTTTCCTACTATATCACTCGCAAACGGGACTTTTTCGATAAATACGGATGATGATTTTGTCGAGATAATATCTTACTTGGGAGCAGTTGTCACTGTTCCTGCCGCAAGCCGTGATTTCGGACTTGTGACAGAGGATGTAAGCTATCTGGATGACCCCGAGACAGAAGAGAATGAGGGAAAAACTGTCAGGCATACTTTCATTTTCAGGGACTTTACTGCGCCGGTAAAGAGCGGAAACGGTTATTATTATCGTTATGAGTCCATCCGGGTGAATGCTCAGAGGATGCTGATAAACAAGGCTCTTCCCACCGGTATTTCAGAGATAAGGGTGGAGGTTTTAAGAGTCCCTGAGAATGCAGGCTTCTCGTTAAGGAATGTCAGGACGAATGAAAAAGGCATTACCTTAATTGCCGCCGAAGGCATCGCCAGCGCAGCGAACGGAGTCGATTCTTCGGGAACGGCAAGAGATTATTATTTTGGAGAGCCGCTCATACACCTTGCGGTAGCCGACAGTGAGTCGGAAAATTATCAGCTGAAGGATAGCGAGGGAAATATAATGACGGCGAAGGCTTTCTGCCCGGATTATCTCTATGCCCTGAGCGGAAGCTATACATTGTCAGATGTGGTATGGAATGTTTCCTCCGGTCATATGACAAATGTTTTTGCAGGAAATGATGGGATTTCTGTATCATACCAAAAGGGGAGCTCGTCCACACTTCGGACCTGGTTTGTTGAAGGAAGGAAGGAGTCTCCTAACAAGGATGTTTTTTGGCTTTTTGACGAGGATGGTGTAGGCAATTTCTACACAACGAGTGAAGCAATAAGGGACAGCTTCATAAATGACGGCTTCGAGGACCTTGGAGTAGCATGGAAGGCCCCGATAAAGAGTGATAAGCCGGTCTATATGCTGTTCAACGCAAATGATCCAAGCGAATATTTCTATACTACCAACAAAACGGAATATGATGGTCTCGTCCTTGCCGGCTGGAAAGGGAGGGGAATTGCGTTTTATGCCTCTACGGAGACTAATATGTATCCTGTTTACAGGCAGTACAACACAAGAACCGGCCGCCACAATTTCACTTCTTCCATTCATGAGAAAAATGTTCTGGTCTCTGAATATGGCTGGAATGACGAGGGCGTGGCCTGGTTCGCACAGGAGCTGCCTTTTTGAAAAAGTCCGCCGCGTTACTGCGGCTTTAGTCGTGAGTAAGGCGGCGCTTAACAAAAATCCCCCTTGACAAAAAGTCTGACGGGGGCTAACATACAAAAACACATTCCAATTTTTCTTTATCTCCGTTATTTTTCGTTCACATACGAAAAAGGAGAACAATCTTGAAAAAATACAAATTAATGCTGACTGCGCTTCTCGGTGCGGCTTTTCTTTTTGCGCCCCACGAGAATGCAGGCGCGGCAGAGCCATCGGATATAGTAAGCGTTTCCGTTGAGGAAGCTTATGAAAACGCTGATTCCGACTGGCTTTCGGGTTATCATTATGAACTTTTGGACGACGGGGAAACTGAACCTGTTGTAAGGCTCAAAAAATGCTACCTCTCCGGTGATGTTTCTGTCCCCGGGACGGCAACAGTCGAAGGGAGGACATATCGTACTTTTGTAACAAAGGAGTGCTTTTCAGACTGTGCAGGGATCAGATCCCTTGGTTTTGTTGCAGATGATGGAATAAAGCCTCTTGCAGATGAGGATATGCAGGAGGCCTTCAGCAAAGATCCCTGTCTTGAAAGAATTGATATCAGAGGGCTTGATCTTTCAAATACAAAGAATATCAGTATGATGTTCTCAAAGAACGAAAGCCTTTCAGATATTATTCTTTCAAACGATACTCTTGGAAATTCCTATGATGAGCCTGTGGTCATAGCAAATAAGGTTTTTTCCGAATCGCCTTCAATTGTTGCGCTTGATCTATCGGGCTTTGATACGACAAATGTTGTTGATATGAAATATATCTTCAGTTATATGCAGGGAGTCAGGAGCTTCAAGTTTGGCGGTGTCTTTGACACATCAAATGTCACAGATCTTTCCTTCGCATTCTATGACTGCCCTTCATTCACCGGCTCACTGGATCTTTCAAAATGGAATACTGCGGGGAAGAGTTCGACCGCCAACAACAAGACCATGAGGTCGATGTTTGAACTGTTTCCGGCGCAGGCGATAATCCTTACTGATTTTGATACCTCAAATGTCACAGATATGACATATGCCTTTGCAAACACTTCGTTTTCAAGGATAGACCTTTCAAGCTTTGACACTTCAAAGGTCACAACCATGTACGGGATGTTCGACGGGACCAAGGTTGAGAATGATTATCTTGACTGGATGATGTTTGGATCCGGGTGGAATACAGCCGGTGTCACAAATTTTTCCAGGATGTTCAATCACAGATATATCACGAATTCCTGTGCGAATACATTTGTTGCGGCTACGAGGACCACGAGTGCTTCAAATCTTGTTGAGATGTTTTATGACACGAAGATCAACTGCAATTCCGCTCACGCAACGCTTTCCGGTGCTTCCCTCGATCTTCAGAGCTGGGATATCTCTTCTGTAACGGATATGAGCAGGTTCCTGAAATCCGGAATTGTTGCCTGCAATCTTACGGGCTGGAACTATTCTTCCTTACAGAATGGAGACGATGCCTTCGGAGGGGCGGCATCAAAGGCTACTCCTGCTGCATATGCGGCAGCAATAGAGGCAAAGCGCCCTTCGGCGACAGTCCTTGATGATACCTCAAAGTACAACTGCTACATATACGGAAGGGGCTATTCCGGTCTTACGAAGGACGGAACGCAGTTTTCAACGGCATCTGACAGCAGCGTTGATACTACCGGCAGCATCTTTGGAACCACAAAGGATAAACTTCCGATCCATTTCAAGCTGAACATGAGCTTTAATTATTACATCGGTGATACCTTCCTTACCAACACTGATCCCAAGGGCATAATGTACAGCAAGGTTAGTACTGACAGCTACAGTGTTTCCATAAACAAGATCCAGACTCCGGTCACAGCCGAGCAGGAAAAGTGGTTCTGTCCCTACAATGCAGGCCTCACCACGAACGGGAGAGAAGACAGGAACTATTACGAGATCTACGGCTATTCTGACGGGAGACTTGCGTTCATATACGCTCCTACACAGGAAGAGTGGAATGAGACCTTAAAGCGCTGCGAGTACACGGGAAATGTGAATGGCTTCAGGAACGTCTGCAATGAAGGAAAATACCTTACAAACAGAATGTACGGCTTCAGAGAGGTCGATATCAGCGAATATCTGAGAAAGGTCGATATACAGACTCCAACCGTAGAAAACGGCGGCCTTGATATGATCGGAAGCTCCGGAACCGATTACTCGTCAGAGTATGAAGAAAGCGGCATGCCATTTTCAAATGTGACTTATGTCATGGGAAAGGAAAATGAAAACACCATAAGGCCCGTGGAAAAAAAGAATTTTGTCTTTCTCGGCTGGTTTGATACGGACGGAAACAATCTTACTGATTATACCGGAGGACTTTATACGCCTAAGGGGCTTTCTTCAGAAATAATAGTTCCCCACTACCGGATCGAAGAAAAAGACGTGCGTCTTTCTGTCACCTTTGAAACCGGGGAGGATGCGCCCGACGGACTTTCCCTCCTGATCGATCCCGGGTTTGAGGACAACTTCTATCTTTCAAGAGAGGGTGATAAATGGACCGGAACCTTTTTTACTACTGTCGCTCTTAAGGACAGGATATTCAAGCTCCCCGTTATCTCTATAGAGGGTATGGATGAAGAAGATCCCGAGTATGAATTCCTTGGCTGGGAAGGCGAAGACGGAAGCTTTACGGTCTCTTCTTCCGATACGCAAAAGAAGTTCAAAGCTGTTTTCAGGCATAATGAAGAGGAGACTTCCGACCCCGGAATTGATGACCCTACCCAGGGCGACCCGGCGCAGAACGACCCGACCCAGGGAGACCCTGCTCAGAACGACCCGGCGCAGAATGACCCGACCCAGGGTGACCCTGCGCAGAACGACCCGACTCAGGGCGATCCGGCTCAGAACGATCCCAAACAGGGCGATCCGGCACAGAATGACCCCGATCAAGGCGGTCATTCACATGACAATCCCGGGCAGGACGACCCCAAGCAGGACGATCCCAAGCAGGACGATCCCAAGCAGGACGACCCCAGGCAGGACGACCCCAGGCAGGACGACCCCAGGCAGGACGATCCCAGGCAGGACGACCCCAAGCAGGACGACCCCAAGCAGGACGATCCCAAACAGGACGACCCCGGACAGGAAGACCCTTCAAAGGATGATCCTTCTCATGATACGCCGTCCTCAGAGCTTTCTGAAGAGATAAAGGCACTTAATGACGAGCTTTCGGCGCTTCGTGGGGAAAAGGCGGCAGCAGATTCAAGAAATAATGAGCTTGTCGACAACCTGAACAGAAAGATCGCAGAGCTTGAAAATACTATCAGCACACTCTCACAAAATATGTCCAAAAATGATGAGGTTTTGGCTTCGACCGAAAGGGGAGGAAATGCAGGAAGCGGCAGTACGGGCCGTAGTTCATCCGGAAGCTCAAGCTCGGCGTACGGACAGGGAACGGGTGGATCAAACGATCGCTACGAAACATCCACCGGAAGCACCTCCAAAAATACCTATTCAGGGGCGTCTTTGGGTGAAAAGAGAAGCGAGGCTGTATTTTCGACTCCTTCAGTCCCGACTCAGACCATCCGTTCAAACGATCTTTCAAAGATGAGCGCACAGCCCGAGCCTCACTATGCTTACAGGACATCAAACGGCAGTGTAAAGCTGAATTATGATACTTCGGTCATAAATGCTTCAAAGGATACCGTTGAAGAGTACGGCTTCTTTACTGAAGGAGCAAAGAAGGAAGGATCTTCTCATTCCTCAGCAAAGACATCCGAAAAAGCAGCTGCTTCCTCCGACGAAATGAAGAAGGCAGCAGGAAATACCGCCACACATGACGACGGCCTTCTTGAAGCCCAGAACATTGGAAGATCAATATTTGGAGTGATGATCCTCGTGATAGTCACAGGATGCGCCATCTTCCTTACCTTCAGGAAAAAGGCGGTGAAGAAGAACAGGAGGACAAGAAAGTAATAAAAGAATAAACAGAACAAAAATATAAGGACAAACAGGCTGCGAAAGGCGTCGGGATAAGACGGCGCCTTCCTGCGGCCTCGTTTTGTTCCCCAAAGTAACCCGTACGACGGAATAAATACAAGAAGTCCTTTTTATTAAATGATGCTTTGTGTTATACTTGATTCAGTGTGGGTCTGGTACGGTAATGAAAGGGGGCATAAAAAATGTCTGAAATAAAAGCGGCGGATCCGTCTCAGGTTGAAGCCCTGCAGGCGCTCACCGAGTATTCGCCGAGATTTCTGAACTCTTTGAAGGCGGTCCATGATGAGCTTGTGATCGAGAGAAAACCGGATACCGACGAATTCCTTGACGCCATCATTAAGGGGATGAACTGGGAGATCGAGGTTTACAACGGCACGAGGGAGCTTTTTGAAGGAAACGGCGCTCTTGACAAGGACAAGGCAAACCAGGCTTTCGTTGATTTCTCTGCCGCGTTCAAAAGACATGATGACGATGAGATGGGGAGGCTGCTCAGGGAAATGATAATCCCTTTCTTTACAGCGCTTGAAGGCGCCGCGATCTCAATTGTCACGGACAATCGATAATTTTTTTGGAATAATGACGCCGGGGCTTTTCGCCCGGCGTTTTTCTTTTGTGAAGGGATAATGCTATGGGAAGAAGCGCTGCTGGAGGCGGCCATTCATCAGGCGGCAGAAGCCATTCATCTGGAGGCGGCCATTCCTTTGGTGGACACAGCCATTCATATTCATCCGGGAGGGGTTCATCCTCACACAGCTCCTTTGGCTTTTCAGGTTCATCCTCCCATTCAGGCCGTTCGGGCTCTTCTTACAGCTCGAGCTCAAGGCGGCCTTATTATTCCTCTCCCATGTATTCCTACGGAGGGGGCAATTACTTCAGGAGACGTGGCTCGTTTACAAGCGGAAACTGCTGCTGTACGCCGACTCTTACCGCAGGCTGCGGCTTCGTCTTCATCGCTGTTATCGTCATATTCATGATAAGCGGTGCACTTATGGCTGCGATAGGACCGATCGGCACCGGAATAGGGAGAGTGCAGGAAAGCACAAGGGTCAGGGAAAAGCTCGACAGGTCAAATGTAATCGAGACAGACTACATCGAGGACCAGGCGGGGTGGATCACCTCAAAATACGATGCCACGAAGGGCATGAAAAAGTTCTTTGAGCGCACCGGAGTCCAGCCCTTCCTGATCATCTCGGAAGAAATTGAGGGCAATAAATATCCCTCGATAGATGAGCTGGATGAGTACCTTAAAAAACGTTACGGGGAGCTTATTGCAGACGAGCAGCACATCCTGGTCCTCTTCTTTGACAACGGCGCAAGATGGGACACGCGCTACAACTGCGGCTCGAAGGCAAAACTTTTGATGGATGATGAAGCCTGCGAGATACTGCTTGATTATTTTGATTACTATGTGGAGTCGGACCTCAATGATGACGACTATTTTTCAACGGTCTTTGACAAGGCATCGGAGAGGATAATGTCAAAGCCTCATTTCGTGACTGACTCAAAGGTGATCACGCTTATCGCCTTTGTTGTGATAGATGTTGTAGTCCTGATCATCGTGATACTTCTGGCGGTCAGGAGAAAGAAGAGGGCGGGTTAAGCCTGCGGCTCCTTCCTGTTCTTTATGAACATGAAGACTCCGGCAAAGAGGATGATGAAATAGCCGATGATACTGTAAAGATCCGGAAGCTCGTTCAAAAATATCATCCCGAGAAGTGCCGCAAAGACTATCTGGGAATAATCATAAACCGAGATCTCCCTTGCGGGAGCGAAGGAATAAGCGGCCGTGATACCGAACTGTCCTCCTGCGGCGGCGACGCCTGTGAGTATCAGGAGGATAAGGCTTTTCGGTTCCAGCGGAACCCAGCCCGGAAGCATCAAAGGGATACAGAGTATTGTTGTAAAGAGGGAGAAGAAAAAGACTATGAAGGTCTTCTTCGTCCCTCTTTTTGTTGCAACACGAAGGTTTGCGTATGCTATTCCGGCGCCGAGACCTCCGAGGAAGCCGAGGAGTGCAGGGATCGCATCGACTGCGTTTTCAGAGCCTCTTCCCACACCGAAGAGGTCGGCAAAGAAGAAGGGCTTGATAATAAAGATCGAACCAACAAAAGCTATTATTATCGCAAGGATCTGATAGGGCTTTACCATCTCCTTCAGAAGGAAGATAGAGAAGATCAGGGCAAAGAAGGGCGAGAGCTTGTTCAGCATATTTGCGTCCGCGATCACCATGTGGTCAACGGCATAGAAATTCGCAAACATCCCGAGCCCCCCGAAGATCGAGCGTGCGAGGACGAATTTCATATTCCCCTTTTCGCCGGCAGAGAAGGGAACCCTTTCCTTCAGCATCAGGAAAAGGGCTATTATCATCGCGACGAGATTCCTGAAAAAGGCCTTTTCAAAGGTCGGGATGTCTCCCGCGGCCTTTAAGAAAAGCGTCATGCATGCAAATGAAAAGCCCGCAAGCAGTATGCAGATTATCCCTTTTGTTCTGTCCTTCAAGACATCTCCTTAAACCATGATATCGGTACGTTTCTTTGAGTGCTCTATCTTTTCATTCAGCCTCTTTACGGGGATAGAGAGGAGAAGCCCGATCACAAGCGATCCCGCGATCCACCACAAAAGACCCGAAAGATAGATGAAATAGTCCTGTTCATGCATGCCGCCCACAGTCTCACGGATCGCGTTCATTGAGTGGGCGAAGGGCATGTATTTGTAGAGGACCTGAAAGGCCTTCGGGAGCACTTCAACCGGGAAGGTTCCACCGCTTCCCGCTACCTGCACTACCATCAGGACTATTGATGCCGCCTCGCCTACTGCGCCGAAGGCATAGGCAAGAGAATAATTGATGATAGTGAAAGCGAAGGCTGTAAAGCTTGCCGCGATAACAAAGAGGAAGGGGTGCTCAACCTGGATCCCCACAAAGAAGATCGCGCCAAGCGCCGTAAGGATAGTCTGGAACTGACCTATAAAGAAGAATATGAGATATCTTCCGAAATAGTCCTGATAGTTCTTTTCATTTGTGACACCTATGGGGTCTATGACCTTCGTGTGGACAATGGCGATAAGTATCAGCGCACCCACCCAGATCGAGAGCACGATATAGAAGGGCGCGGTGGCGGAGCCGTTGTTCTTTATCTCATAAACGGGATTTTCCTCTACATCAACCGGTGATGAGATGAAGTCCGAGATCAGCGCCGGATCCTTTGTCAGGAGATTAAGGAAGGCCTGATATTTTTCATTTCCCTGCGCGGAATTGAGCTTTCCGATCAGAGTAGAAAGCTTCCCCTTCATCTCAACGAGTTCTTCCTTTGAAGACACAAGGGAATCGGAACCCACCCCTGTGAGATTCGGATAGGTTGAAAGAACAGCTGATACGGAATCTATCGAGGAGCCTGTGGTATTCAAAAGGTCCTCGGCGCTGTCGAGCGAGGTACGAAGGGATGAGAGCATGTCTTTGAGCTTCGGATCCACAGAAGTATCATACATGTCTGAAAGCGCCTCAACATTGTCCGCTGTCACGGAAAGATCCTCTGTTATTGCGGAAAACAATTTTTGCGTGTCTTCGCCTGTCTTGTTTGAAGCAGTTTCAGCTTTTGAGATGTCGGACTGAAGTCTCTCAAAGTCATTATTTATTGTATTTAGTTCATTTGAATAGTCATATCCAAGAAACGCTTCAGCAAAGCTTATCGACTGGGTGACGCCGGTTTTGGCAGCCGAGATCGCAAGCGAGAGATTCTTGAGTGAAAGGTCGGCGGTCTTTGAAGCGTTGTCAAGCTTTGAAGCAAGACTCTCTGTTTTTGACTTGAGTGATCGAAGGTCATTTGCTGTTGACCGGAGAGTCCCTGTCACGATATCGCCTGTAACGTCAACTGTAACAGTTGCGGCCTCCGCTGCAGCCTGGGCTGCATCTATCGCCTTGTTTCCGGCAGAGAGTATCTGATCGGTTTCGAGATTCACGGCCTCGACAGCCTTCATCAGACTCTTTGCCGTATCAAGGAGGCTTATATATGAATCAATTACAGAGATCATCGTGGAAAGGTCATTGTCAAGAGTATAGAGGCGGTCTATGACCGAATTGTAAAAGCCCTTTCCTTTTTCCGAGGATAATGAAAAGCTCGATGCCCTGATCACAGCATCAGCAATGGTTCCGACGAAGGCGGAATTGACCTCTGACTGCACCGTTGTCTTCACAGTTGCAGTGATCTTCGGCGCGATCGCGTTTTTCTTTTCATTTTCATAATAGGTAATATGAGGGTGTACGGGATTTCCGCCGAGGAAGGATATGAGGTCGTCCGAGAAGCCCTCGTTTATGATGAGGCAGGCATAATAAGTCCCTTTCTTCACTCCTTCGATCGCGTCGGAGGAAGACTCCGTAAACTGCCAGTTTATGGAATCATTGGCCTTGAGATTGTCTATTATCGTCTCTCCGACATTGAGTGAAAAGTCATCGAGGGTTTTCCCTTTGTCTTCGGAAAAGACCGCGACGGGAAGGTTTCCGGTAGCGGAGGCGCCGTAGGGATCCCAGTTTGAAAAGATATTGAACCAGGCATAGAGGCAGGGGATCACAGTAAGTCCCATAATCACAACTATAGCGACGACATTTGTGAATATCCTTTTTACATCGGTTACGAATATGCGGAAGATGTTGATCATTGATCATTATCCTCCTTGTCTGTATCGCTTCCGAGCACCTTTGTAATGGTGTTTGAGATAGTTTTCTTTGTCTCTGTCAGCTTTTCATTTATCACATCGGCCTTGTTCATGGCCTTGTCAGTGACAGATGATACTGCATGCCCGAAGAGGAAGTCCCGCTCGTCCTCCTCAACAACGCCGAATTCCCTCATCCTCTCCTGAAGAGAATAATCCTGATATTCGACCGTCATCAGATAGAAGGCGATCGCAAAGAGCGAGATTATCCAGAAGATCAAAAAGACGATCTTTGAATCGGTATTTATGAAAGAGAGTATGAGAAAGAAGAGGGGGAGAAAGATGTTTACCCAGATTCCGACCTTGATCTTGTGCTGGTTGTTTTTGTGCTCCTCCTCGGAGTAGGCTTTGAGCTTTTGAAACTGCTCTTCGTATCTGTTTTCTGTTTTTGTTTCCGTCATAATAATTTCGTATCTTCCATCCTATGCATCATGAATCTGTTGAAGTTTTTGAAGGGCTTTCTTATGAGAAGGCCGATCACGAGTGCGACTCCGATGAAGGCTGACAATTCAAGAAGATAGATCGCAATGTCGCCGTCGTACAGCCCGCCTATCGTCTCCCTCATTGCGTTTATCGCATAGGGGAAGGGGAAGAAGAGATAGACCTTCTGGAAGAAGGCGGGGAGAAGTTCTATCGGGTAGGTGCCGGAAGAACCCGCTATCTGTATCACTACGCAGACTACGGCTATCGCCTTTCCGACATCTGAAAACGCCAGCACGAGCGAGTAGATGAAAAGCGAGAACACAAAGGCTGTATAGGCGCATACGAACCAGAACAGGAACGGATGCGGACACTGGACCTTGAAGATAAAGAGGTCTCCGAGGACTGTTACAAGTGTCTGTGCTTCGGCAAGGATCAAAAATGTGATATAGCGCCCGAAGAAAGCCTGGGGCTCAGTAGCTTCAGGATATTTTCCGCTCTTTACCTTGGTCTTCAATATGGCAGCAAGCACCAGTGCGCCCACCCAGATCGAGAGTGTGGTATAGAAGGGGGTTACCGCGGAGCCGTAATTTGAAACGGGGTAGATCACCTCTGTATCCATCTTTACGGGCTCGGAGAAAAACTCGCTGTAGGACCCGGGATCACCGGAAAGAGTATTTGAAATGATGACAAGTTCATCTGAGTTTTCGGCCTCAGTGAGCTTCCTCGTAACCCCGTCAAGCCGCTCAGAGATCAGAGCGAGAAGATCTTTTGTTTTTGCAAGGCTGTCATTTGCGGAATTTAATGATACCGCTACAGCGTCAAATACATTCCCCATCTGAAGAAGAGTCTTTGAGAGGCTGTTCATGAGGTCCCGGATATTTCCTGTTATCGAAAGCAGCTTGTCAAGACAGCTGTCAAGAGAAGGCCTGATCTCATTTGAAAAGCGCTCTCTTTCAAGGCTTATCTTCTTTACGAGAGAATCGATCTCACTCGCTGTCTTTTCTTCTATGTCACCGGTGACCTTGTCTGCGGCTTCAGATGCAAGAGCAGTCCCGATCGAAACCAGGGTATCCCTTACAGTTTCAACATTGTCTTTAAAGGCTTTGATGGAAGACAGAGTATTACTGAATAGATCAGGAGTGTTTTCCTCACCTTCGGGGATACTCAGGCGGGACATCGATGAGTAGACAGTCTCAAGGTCATCGGAAAGCTTTTTTGCGTCTGATGAAGCGTCCGATACGGCATCTGTCATAGAGGAGATGTCTTTTTTTATCTGTCCTTCCTTCAAGGTGTTGATGACGGCGTCCATACGGAAGCGTGCGTCGTCAAGTACGTATGAAATATTTGCGATATAGGTGTTTACGGTAGATTGAGTGTCAGTGAGCTTTTGGTTCGTACTTTCAAGAGCCTGATCGGCATTATCGATTTTTTGTCCTATTTCAACGGCATCTTTTTGTCCGCTCTCTGCTGCTATCAGAAGTATCTGATTTCCACTGATCACGGAGTCGATCGTCTTTTGATAATTTTTGATCTCAAGGTTCAGCTTTTCTACGGAGGCTCTGATCTCGGGGAATCCGGAATCCCCGGTGATCTTTTTTGCAGCATCATTTGCGCCCGAGAAGACTTTCTCTACGATCACACCGGTAAGTTTTTTGTTCAGGCTGCTGTGGACAGAATTCTTTACGGCATCGGAGATCTTTGTCGCAACGGGATTCTTTTTCTGGTTCTGATAAAAAAGTATCTGCGGCTTTAAAAGATCATCAGTAAAGAAATTGAAGATACGTTTTGTGAAATCAGAGGGTACTATGAGAGCAGCATAATAATCCCCGGCTTCCACTCCCTTGACAGCAACCTCACTCGATTCAAGGAAGTGCCAGTCGACAGCGGTATTATTCTTGAGCTCCTCGCGAAGTGAGTCCCCGACATTTTCGCTTGAGCCGTCATTGTCGCGATAGCCCTCGTCGTCTGAAACAAAGGCGATACGAAGCGCGCCCGTGTTCGCATAGGGGTCCCAGTTTGAATAGATATTAAGCCACGCGTAAAGAGCCGGGATCACTGAGATCCCGACTATTATCACTATTATGAAAAAGCTTGAAAAAAGCTGTTTTGCGTCATCCCGAAAGATCTTGAATATTGTTTTCATAAAGCAATATCTTACATAAGGAAAAAAAATAATCAATATACAATCGCTTATGGTTTGAGTATGCCCATCTATTGTGCTATCATAACGGTTTGAGACAGCCGGAGAGACCGGCGCGAATAGTTAAGAGAGGTTTGTTTATGAAAGCACTTGACAACAAGGGGCAGGTCTTTGAATGCGAAAAGGATGAGGAGCTTCACATCCTTCGCCACTCAGCTGCGCACATTCTGGCGCAGGCCGTAAAGAGGCTTTATCCTGAAGCGAAATTCGCCTTCGGACCCGCCAATGAAAAGGGATTCTACTATGATGTGGATCTTGGTGAGAAGAAGCTCACAGAGGAGGAGCTCGCTCCCATCGAAGAGGAGATGAGAAAGATCGTAAAGGAGAATCTCCCCTTCAAGACCTTCGAGCTTCCCAGGGACGAAGCGGTGAAGCTCATGGAGGAGCGTAATGAGACCTACAAGGTTGAGCATATCAGCGACCTTCCCGAGGACGACCGTATAACCTTCTTCCAGCAGGGCGAGTACATAGATATGTGCGTCGGCCCCCACATTACATATACAAAGGCGCTGAAAGCCTTCAAGCTCCTCAGCATCTCGGGCGCCTACTGGAGGGCGGATCAGAACAACAAGATGCTGACACGTATCAACGGCACGGCCTTTGCCACAAAGGAGGAACTCGCGGAATTTGAGCGTCAGCGCGAGGAAGCGCTGAAGCGCGATCACAGAAGGATCGGACGCGATATGGAACTCTTCCTTTCGGATGAACTTGTCGGAAAAGGCCTTCCCATGTATCTTCCCGACGGCTATACGATATGGACACAGCTCGAGGATTATATCAGGACAAAGGAAAGAAGACTTGGTTATCTCCATGTCATGACTCCCTGCGTCGGAACGGTGCAGCTCTACAAGACCTCCGGCCACTGGGATCATTACAAGGACAATATGTTCCCGCCCATGCAGGTAGAGGATGAGGAGTTTGTCCTTCGTCCCATGAACTGCCCTCATCATATGAGGATATATGCGTCAAAGCGCCATTCCTACAGGGAGCTTCCCATCAGGATCGCAGAGATCGCTCATGATTTCAGATTCGAGTCCTCCGGAACGCTCAAAGGCATCGAGAGGGGAAGGCATTTCTGTCAGAACGATTCGCATATATTCTGTACGCCCGAGCAGATCAAAGATGAAGTGAAGGGGGTCTGCGACCTTATCTTTGATACATACAAGGATTTCGGGATCACGGATTATAGATGCGTGCTTTCGCTTCGCGACCCCAAGGATACAGTGAAATATCATCAGGATGATGAGATGTGGAATACGGCGGAAAATGCGCTTCGTGAGGTCCTTAAGGAGATAGGGATCGACTTTACGGAGGAGATAGGCGAGGCAGCGTTCTACGGGCCGAAGCTCGATGTCAATGTCAAGCCCGTGACCGGAAACGAGATCACGCTTTCCACCTGCCAGCTTGACTTCTGTCTTCCGATGAAATTCGACCTTACCTATACTGATGCAAACGACCAGAGAAAGACGCCTGTCGTCATCCACCGTGCGATCCTCGGTTCGCTTGACAGGTTCATGGCTTATATCCTTGAGGAGACAAAGGGCCACCTTCCCGTCTGGCTCGCTCCGACGCAGGCTATCGTCCTTCCGGTATCCGAAAAGACCTTTGAATATTCCGGAAAGATATATGAAAAGCTGAAGGACAAGGGCATCAGGGTGAGGCTTGACGACCGCTCCGAAAAGATAGGCTACAAGATCCGTGAGGCCCAGGCTGTCCTTCGTACTCCTTATATGCTTGTCATCGGGCAGAAGGAGGAGGAGGAAAATGTGATCACTGTAAGAAGCAGGGACACAGGAGAATCCAGTACCATGACTTATGAGGAATTTGAAAAGCTGATCCTCGAAAAGATAGAAAACAAAAGCAGGGAGGTTTGAAAAATGGCAGCAGAAGTGAAGAAAAAGAAAAAAGGTTTTTTCGGTGAATTCAGGGAGTTCATAAGCAAGGGCTCGGTCATGGACATGGCAGTCGGTATCATCATCGGCGGCGCCTTCCAGGCCATTATCAATTCACTTGTGAACGACATCCTGATGCCCCTCATCGGCATGATAATAAAGACGGAATCCCTTGCGGATCTCAAGGTAATGGTAGGCTCCGCGGAGATCGCTTACGGCGCGTTCATCGCTGCCATCATTAATTTCCTCCTGATGGCGCTCGTGCTCTTCATTATCGTTAAGGCAATGAACACGATAAGGGAGAAGACCAAGAAGGAAGAGGAAGAGGCGCCGAAGGAAGACTCCGATGAGGTGAAGCTTCTGAAGGAGATCAGGGACTCGCTCAAGAAGGGTAATAAATAATGGATACGAAAAATATCATGATAGTCGGCGTCGGGGGACAGGGCTCGCTCCTTGCGTCAAAGCTCCTCGGGAAGGTCCTCCTTGACAAGGGATATGATGTCAAGGTCTCCGAGGTTCACGGAATGAGCCAGAGGGGCGGCTCCGTTGTGACATATGTCCGTTTCGGGGACAAGGTTTATTCTCCTATCATCGATGAGGGGGAATGCGATTTTCTTGTTTCTTTCGAGAAGCTTGAGGCTGCCCGCTATGTGTCCTTCATGAAGAAGGGCGGGGTCATCGTTACAAATACGCAGGAGATAGACCCAATGCCTGTGATAACCGGCCAGGCAGAGTATCCCTCTGATATCCTTGAAAAGGTGAAGGAGCTTGATGTAAAAGTAGATCAGCTTGACTGCCTTTCGATAGCAAATAGCGCAGGCTCCTCAAAGGCCGTAAATATTGTGCTGATGGGGAGGCTTTCAAATTATTTTTCAGATATTGAAGTCGGGGAATGGGAGAAGGCAATAAGGACTTCGGTTCCCGAAAAATTCCTCGAACTCAATCTCAAGGCTTTTTCGATGGGTAGGAAGGGCGAGTGACGATATGCCTGTTACAGAGCTTTTGAAAAGAAACGCGAAAGAATACGCAGACGAGATAGCGCTTGTGGAATTGAATCCCAAGGCGTCCGATGAAAAGAAGCGCTCCTTCAAGGAATTTGACCTCGTGCAGCAGACAGAGGATATGTCCTATCGCAGGCAGCTCACATGGAAGGTCTTTGATGAGAAGGCAAACCGTGTGGCAAACCTTCTGATCGCGCGTGGTGTGCAGAAGGGCGACAAGGTCGCGATCTTGATGTTCAATACCCTTGAGTGGCTTCCGATCTATTTCGGGATATTAAAGAGCGGTGCGATCGCGGTCCCCTTCAATTTCAGATATACAGCGGACGAGATAAGCTATTGCGCTTCTCTTGCTGAAGTGAAGGTGCTCTTCTTCGGACCCGAGTTTATCAACCGTTTGATGACAAACATAGATGAGCTTTCAAGAGGAAGGATACTTTTCTATGTTGGAGACGGCTGCCCGGATTTTGCGGAGCCTTATTTCATGAGGGTTTCAGACCACAGCAGCAGCGAGCCTGAAATCGCTTCAACGCTCACAAACGATGACTACGCTGCGATCTATTTTTCATCCGGAACTACAGGCTTTCCCAAGGCCATACTTCATAAGCATCTTTCTCTCTACCAGGCGGCGGAGATGGAGGCTGTACATCACGAAACGACGCATGACGACTGCTTCCTGTGCATCCCTCCGCTTTATCATACAGGGGCAAAGTTCCACTGGATGGGGTCTCTTTGGACAGGCAGCAGGGCAGTGCTTTTGAAGGGGACTAAGCCCGATATTATCCTTCGGGCTGTATCGGAAGAGAAATGCACGATAGTCTGGCTTCTCGTGCCTTGGGCAAATGACATTCTTGACGCTATCGACAGACATGAGGTCAAACTCTCTGACTATGACCTTTCCTCGTGGCGCCTCATGCATATAGGAGCGCAGCCTGTTCCGCCTTCACTTATACGTCATTGGAAGGATTATTTCCCCGATCATCAGTATGATACGAATTACGGACTCTCGGAATCAACCGGCCCCGGCTGCGTCCACCTTGGACTTGAGAATATTGAGAAGGTCGGCGCTATCGGAATACCGGGATACAGATGGCAGTGCAGGATCACCGACGAGAACGGGAATGAGGTAAAGAAGGGTGAGGTCGGCGAGCTCTGCGTGAAGGGACCCGGCGTCATGACCTGCTATTACAACAATCCCGAGGCTACCGCCGAGGTTCTGAAGGACGGCTGGCTCTTTACCGGAGATATGGCGCGGCAGGACGAGGACGGGTTCTATTATCTTGTAGACAGAAAGAAGGACGTCATCGTATCCGGCGGTGAAAATATCTATCCCGTCGAGATCGAGAACTTCCTCTCAGAATATTTCAAGGTTGATGACGTGGCGGTGATAGGATTGCCCGACAAGAGGCTCGGAGAGATCACCGGCGCGATAATCAAGGTGAAGGCAGATATGACCTGCACGGAGGAAGAGATAGAGCGCTTCTCGGAGACACTGCCCCGCTACAAGAGACCGAAGAAGATAATATTTGCGGACGTTCCGAGGAATGCCACAGGAAAGATAGAAAAGCCAGCCCTTAGGAAAAAGTACGGAGCCTTCAGGCTTGTTGAGGCAGAGGTACAGTCATAGAAGATTTACGAGTCTTCTTCTTTCGGGGCGGCCTTCGGAGATTTGTTTAAGAGTTTTTTCAGCTTTGTAAGAAAGACACCTTCGCCCTGACGAGCGGAAGTCTCCTCACGGTTCTTTTCAGAGAAACCGGTAAGTATGCTGTGGTTTGCCTCCGCAAGATAATCCATGATACCGTCGATATCGGATTTCTGGTTCTTCGGGCATTTGATGACCTGCCGGTGCGTTGTCGTGATATAGAGCGTATATGATATCGTAAAGACATGCCAGAGCAGCTTGTGAAGGGTCGAGTATTTGTAGATCCATATTATCTCGTTGATAGGGACAATGGCGATCCCGCTCTGTGCAGTCTCGATAAAGAAATTCTGTGTGATATACATGTCCTCTGTCGCAAGCTGCGGGAGGGTTGAAAGTTCTCTTTCAGCCTTGTTCAAAAGGCGCATGGCATTCCCGTACAAAGACAGCCGCCTCACCGGAGGCGATGTGACGGGGAAATAAGCGTAGAGGAAATTGAGAGCGAGCGAGAAGATCGAAAAAAAGAGCGAGAAGAAGATCGCGACCTTCAGAAGTACACTGACAGGCCCTGTCGCCTTGGGCTCGTTCAATACAAAAGAGGAGATATTCTTTGTAAGACCTGCTTCATTCCATGAAAGATCCCGGGCAAGAAGGCTGATGAGACGGTCCTCTGACGGGGTCTTTTCCGTGATACGGGCGGAAAACTCAAGATTTTCTATCATCGGAACGCCCTGCTCGCAGGTTTGGCCGGTGAGGAGTATGAGTGTGCATTCCTCCCCCGTGACTGAGTAATAATAATATCCATAAGTCTGACCGAAGATCATCTTCCTATATCCGGTGAAATAGAGCTTTGAAAGGTCGGCATTTACATAGGTTGTCCCGTCTTTCTGCTTTGCTTCCGCTGAATCCATATCGGAATACGGGACAGGATCGAAAAGGGATCTTACGGGAAGCGCAATGAACATGACAATAAGGAAAACGATAAGGATGGCGGGTGCTATCATCCTCTTCCCATAGAAGCGGGCTATCTTTTTTCTGATATGGTTTTTGAGCTCCCCTGCCAAGGATTTCTCTCCTTCCATTTTTTATCTTCGGTAATAGCGAGTATATTACAAGGGAGTCTCTCTTTCAAGAAGCGAAAGGAAAGCTAAATATGGCGCGGGATTATATGACAAGATTTCATGCGGCGGATGGTACTGTCAGAGCTTTTGCAGTCTCATCAAGAGAATGTGTTGAAGCGGCAAGAGAAGCGCATGACACATATCCTGTCATCACGGCACTTCTCGGGCGCACGCTTTCGGCGGCAGCGCTGATGGGCTGGATGATGAAGGACCCCTGTGACCTTCTTACAGTGCAGCTTCAGGGCGACGGCCCCGCAAAGGGAGTCACTGTCACTGCGGATTCACACGGTCACGTGAAGGGCTTTGCGAGGGTCTCTGATGTTGAACTGCCGCCGAAAGAAAACGGCCATCTTGATGTGGGTGGCGCGATCGGAAGAGGAACCCTCACCGTGACAAAGGACCTCGGGCTCAAGATGCCGTACTCAGGCACGGTCCCTCTTGTGAGCGGAGAGGTGGCGGAGGACCTTACTTATTATTTTGCGGCATCCGAGCAGACGCCTTCGTCGGTGGCTCTCGGAGTGCTGGTAGATACTGATTTTTCAGTGAAATGCGCGGGGGGCTTTATCATCCAGCTCATGCCGGGAACCGCTGAAAAGACGATAGACGTGATAGAGAAAAATTTAAAGACCCTCCCGTCGATCACACAGATGCTTTCAAGCGGCATGTATCCGGAGGACATGATAGAGCGTGCCCTTTCCTCTCTGTCGCCGGTAGAAGAGGAGAGGCATTCCGTATCCTTCTCCTGCGACTGCTCAAGGCAGAGGGTCCTTGATACGATACTCACTCTCCCGAAAAAGGATATCTATGAAATGATAAGTGAGAAAAAGCCTGTTGAGGTGAAGTGTTCCTTCTGCGGGACGGATTATATATTTGAAACTGATGAACTGTTGACGGAGATCAAAAAATGAAAGACGGATTTATAAAGTGCGCCTGCGCGGTGCCGCACGTTTGCGTGGCGGATGTGGAAAGCAATGTAAGTGAGATGAAGCGCCTGATGCAGGAAGCAAGTGATTCGGACGCAAAGATAATAGTCTTCCCCGAGCTTTCGATCACCGGTTATTCCTGCGGCGATCTTTTCGGACAGACGAGCCTTCTTAAAAGGGCTCTCGAAGGCCTTTTTGAGCTTGCAAGGGAATCGGAAAAGTATGACGGGATATTTTTTGCGGGCCTTCCCTTTGCCTATCAGAATCATCTCTATAACTGTGCTGCGGCTTTTTCAAAAGGCGAGATCCTGGGGCTCATTCCAAAGACTTATATTCCCGATTATCATGAATTCTATGAGGTGAGACAGTTTTTTCCGGGAGATGACAGCGTCATAGATGTTACGCTTTCAGATGAATGGAACTGCCTTTTTGGAAAAAAGATGATCTTTTCATGCGAGAGCATGGATAGTCTCAAAATTGGAGTAGAGATCTGCGAGGATCTCTGGGCACCCCAGCCGCCGAGCACTGATGCGGCACTTAACGGCGCTGATATCATTGTCAATCTTTCCGCTTCAAACGAGATCATAGGAAAGAGTGAATACAGGCGTTCGCTTGTGCTTTCGCAGTCAGGCCGTATCGTTTCGGGCTATGTATATTCCTGCGCAGGTCCCTTTGAATCCACTACGGACACTGTCTTTGCGGGACATTCCATGATAGCTGAAAACGGAAGGATGATAGCAGAGTCTGAAGCCTTTCATGAAGGACTGACATTTGGGGATATCGATGTTGAAAGGCTCATGTCCGAGCGAAGAAGGATGAATACCTTTACGGGAAAGAGTGATGACTGCATTGAGATTCCATTTACGATGGAGATAAGTGAGACTGAGTTGTCCCGTACCTTTCCGCCGCATCCTTTCGTGCCGGCGGATGAAAGCGAGCTTTCAAGCCGCTGCAGGGATATTTTCAGGATACAGACTCTCGGACTTTCAAAGCGGCTTCTTGCAGCGCATGCATGTAAAGCCGTGATAGGGATATCGGGCGGGCTTGACTCAACTCTCGCGCTCCTTGTAACAGTGAAGGCCTTTGACAGCCTGGGCTTTGACAGAAAAAATATCATCACCGTGACAATGCCCGGTTTTGGCACGACGGGAAGGACTCATGACAATGCCATTACTCTCATGAAGCATCTTCAAACGGATGTCAGAGAGATATCGATCGTGCCTGCGATGAAGCAGCATTTTTCGGATATCGGGCTTTCTGAGGACGATCGGTCAGTAACATATGAAAATGCGCAGGCCAGGGAGCGCACCCAGATACTTATGGATATCGCCAATATGGAAAACGGCCTTGTGATAGGTACGGGCGATCTTTCGGAGCTTGCCCTCGGCTGGGCCACCTACAACGGAGACCAGATGTCGATGTACGGAGTGAATGCATCCGTCCCGAAAACACTTGTAAGATACCTCGTAAGATACGAGGCAGTCTCCCGAAACGCTGATGATACGCGACTTTCAGAGGCCCTCTTTGATATCCTTGATACGCCTGTCTCTCCGGAGCTTCTGCCCCCGAAAGACGGAGAAATAGAGCAAAAGACGGAGGACATAGTAGGACCTTACGAGCTTCATGATTTCTTTTTGTATTACATGATGCGCTTCGGCTTCTCCCCGAAAAAGATAATGCGCATAGCGCTTTTGGCTTTTGCCGGGAGATACAAAAAAGAAGAGATCAAAAAATGGGAGAAGGTCTTTTTCAGAAGGTTCTTCACCCAGCAGTTCAAGAGATCAGCACTTCCCGACGGACCGAAGGTCGGCTCTGTTTCGCTCTCACCGAGAGGCGACTGGAGGATGCCTTCTGATGCGGTTTCAAAACTTTGGCTTGATGAGATAGAGGAGATTTGAGATGAGCCTTAATGGAAAAAGCTGGAGAGATAATGTCCGCTTCGTCACTCCTTATGTTCCCGGTGAACAGCCTGACGGGGCTGATATTATAAAGCTTAATACAAACGAAAACCCTTATCCGCCTGCACCTGCTGTGGCATCTGTTCTGAAGGATTTTGATTCGGGGAGGCTTCGGAAATACCCCAAACCCCTTTGTGACGGGCTTCGCAAAGCACTCTCTGATTGGTTTTCAATTGCGTCCGAAAATATCTTTGTCGGGACCGGCTCTGATGATGTGCTCGCGCTTTCGTTCCTTACTTTTTTCAATTCAAAGGAAAGAAAGCCTTTGCTGTTTCCGGATGTGACCTATTCTTTTTATGATGTCTGGGCAGAGCTTTTTGGTATCAGTTATGAAGCCATACCATTAAGGGATGATCTTTCGATAGATGAAAATGACTATATAGGAAGAGAAAACGGCGGCATCGTGATCGCAAATCCAAATGCTCCAACCTCCCTTTCCGTGCCGATTTCCGCTATCGAAAGTATAGTAAGGGAAAATCCTTCGTCGCTCGTCATCATAGATGAAGCCTATGTGGATTTCGGCGGCGAGACAGCGCTTCCTTTGATAGAGAAATATGACAATCTCCTTATCACCCGAACCTTCTCAAAATCCATGAGTCTCGCGGGCAGCAGGATAGGCGTGGCACTTGGTTCAAAGGAGCTTATCAGGTATCTCTGGGATGTCCGGAATTCCTTCAATTCCTATACCATGGATTCGATCACGCAGGAGATAGGAGTAGCAGCGCTTTCAGACAGGGATTATTTTGATGAAACAAGAAAAAAGATAATAGAGACTCGGGAGTGCTTTTCCAAAGAACTATCTGCGCTTGGATTTGTGTTTCCGGAGTCGTCTTCAAACTTTGTCTTTGCAAAGCATCCGGCAATTGATGCCGCAGTGCTTTTTGAAGATCTCAAAAAAGAAGGGATATATGTTAGGCATTTCAAGGGCGAGCGGGTAAAAGATCATCTTCGGATAACGATAGGACTTGACAGAGAGATGGAGCGGCTTCTTGATTTTCTTAAGGCTTATGTTTCTTTGAACAGGAGATGATGAGATGGGATATGAAATAGATACGATCGGGATACTTATAAACGTTGGCGCCGTCTTCCTCGGGCTTTTCATTTATGTAAAGATAATGAGGAGCGAGTGGGGACAGGAGCACAGAAATCTCCAGTTCATCATCATGTTCGCCTGCCTTCTCGGCGCGATCCTTGTGGGCTGGGGCATCCGGACACTGGTTGCGTACCTCCGGCTTCGGGCGATGGCCGGAATGTGAGATTTTGGTCCCAGGGGACGCATGATTTCTCTTACCGAACGGAGTGAGGTTAGTGAAATCGGTACAGAGACACTTGACGAGCGAAGCGAGTCTAGTGTCATCGTAGAGTCGAGGGACCATTTTCGGGTTCATTTTTTGTAATGTTTGTGTAATACTTGTTTTGTAAAATAACATGTGTGCCGTTCAGAACCTGTTGAATCGTTTCGAGAGTATGCAAAATGACCGGTGAGATCAGAAATTTAAATTTTATCCTTATGGTGATCGGACTTGCTATAGCCATCATGGGGCTTGTGCAGGTGTTCATCAGCAGGAACATCGAGAAAAAAACCAGAAGATTTTTCTTTTTGCTTTTTGCGATACTCGATCTCTATGTCCTTTGTTTATTGACAAGGGAATTGACATACTCAAGGCAGGACAATGCCTTCTGGCCGATCCTGTCACAGATAGTATTATTCGGGCAGGCATTCTTTGCCTCTGTTCTTACGGTTATCATAACGGCTTTTCTTTTGTATCAAAGCGGCGAAACAAAGTGGCGCAGGAGTCCTTTTTTCATAATCTCTCTGGGATTCTGGCTGGTGTACATCGCTTTGCTGATCAGCAATCTCTTTACCAAAGCGATATATAGCGTGGATCAGTACAACAACTATTCGAGAGGACCGCTCTTTCCCATTCTGGTCGCGCCTACGTTGCTGATCATGGCATTAAACCTTTTGGCGGTCTTTGTTAAGAGGAAATCCCTTACAAAAAATCAGCGCTATGCCTTTGTTGTCTATGCGGTTTTTCCGATGGTCGCAATGATAATACAGTCAAGGCTTCTCGGCATCCATCTGATAGCGCTGAGCTCTGTCATAGCGGCGGTTTTCATGCTGATCTTAATTATCAGCGATCAGACGGAACGCTATTACATCAAGGAAGCGGAGAATTCGCGCCTTAAGCTTGATATCCTGCTGGCGCAGATACAGCCTCATTTTCTCTACAACAGTCTGATCACGATCCGGCATATCTGCGGTGAGGATTCAGCAAAAGCGCAGGAGGCGCTCGACATCTTTGTTGAATATCTCCGCCACAATATGGATTCACTCACGACGGACCGGTTGGTTGATTTTTTGACGGAGCTTGAGCATGTAAAAGGATATCTGGCTCTTCAGAAGCTTCGCTTCGGGGATGAACTTAATGTCGAATATTATCTTGAGACCACCGATTTCAAGATACCGACCCTTACGCTGCAGCCTCTGGTTGAGAATGCGGTGACCTACGGAATCCGTAAAAAGAACAGCGGAAAGGGCACCGTGATCATAAGGACGAGGTTCTTTGGTGACATTGTAGAGCTTTCGGTAGAGGATGACGGCCCCGGGTTTTCTTATGACAAAAATGAGGCAATCTCTCTTGCTGAGGGAAACAAGAGCCATGTTGGTCTTGCCAATGTACGTGAGAGGATAGAGAGTATCTGCGGCGGAGAACTGATCATAGATTCAGAGCCCGGTAAGGGGACAAGGGCGGTTATCAGGCTGGAAAGAAGTGAAAAATAAAAATGTTGATTTTTGTGATCGATGATGAAGAGAATGTCCTGAAGGAGACAGCCGGCGTTATTGAGAAGGCAGTACCGGATGCGGAAATAATGACCTATAAACGGGCTTCTTTTGCGCTCGATGCCATAAGAAAAGGGGAAAGTCCTGACATAGTCTTTTCCGATATTGAGATCCCCGGGATCTCCGGTCTCGATTTTGCCATTCAGACAAAGGAGCTTTCACCAAGGACCAGGATCGTATTTATAACAGGCTACAGGGATTATGCCGTGGAGGCATTCAAGATCAAGGCGCATGGGTATCTTATGAAGCCCGTGAGTGTCGATGATATCAGAAAAGAGCTTGAATATCTCCCGCCTGAAAAGAAGCAGCCCAAGGACAAGCTTGTCATCAAATGTTTCGGGCATTTCGATGTTTACTGGCAGGGCAAGCCTTTGATCTTTGCAAGAAAGCAGTCAAAAGAGCTCCTCGCCTATCTCATAGACAGAGATGGCGCCGCCTGCACCCCCGGCGAGATAGCGCTCGCGCTTTGGCAGGAGGGCGGTGACACCAGGGCTGAGCAGAACCGTATCAGAGTGCTCATCAATGACCTTCGAAATACGCTCCGTGAGATAGGCATGGAGGATGTGCTCATCAGGGAACATCGGGAGATAGCCATCAGAAGAGATCTTCTGGACTGCGATTATTATCGTATGCTCGACGGCGACATGGAAGCGATAAATGCCTACGACGGCAGGTACATGGTCGAGTACAGCTGGGCAGAGATCAAGAACGCGTCGATACATTTCAAGAAGGGTTAGGGTAGCCGGACAAGGGCACTTGCATGCTTCTTCACGAACGCATTCTGCGTTCGTAGAAGAAGCGGTACAGGGGCACTTGGCGAGCGACAGCGAGTCTAGTGCCGTCGTAACGAGCGACAGCGAGTTTAGTAGCATAGGAATACGAACGACGCCTGATATAAAAATGAATTGGAATATGATATTCTGGAACGAGTCCTAAGCGATATTGGTAATCTTTATCTCTCCCATAGAAGGATGTGATCACGGATTATGAAAAAGAGTAAACGAACTTCAATCGTGCTTGCCGCAGTGACGGCAGCGTTTTTTTTGTCTTCCTGTACATCATCCCCGACAGCAAATAATTCAGCCGCTTCAGATGATAATACTTCAAACAAAAAGACAGCGGAGACTGTGAGCGATGCAGTGGACTTTGACCACGAGCTCGGTCAGTACACGCCGAAGAAGGATCATTATAATTTCTATTTCACCTACAAGACGGTCCACCCGTGGTGGGACGCTGTTGCGCTTGGAATGGAAGACGCCCAGCAGCAGTTCCTCGACAAGGGCGTTACTATCACTTACGAATACATGGCGCCGGATGAGGCCTCGGCAGAAGATCAGGTTTCGAGGCTTCGCACGTTACCGAAAAATGATTATGACGTGATAGGCGTCGATGTTGCGGATGAAAAGATAATTTCGCCTGTTCTCAATGAAATGGTGGATTCAGGTTTAAAAGTAATGACCTTCTCAAGCTCGGATGCTGACAAAGACTGCAAGAGGATCGCTTATGTAGGTAATACTCACAATTACCGGGACGGAGCGGATCTGACGGAGGCTCTTTGCAGGAAACTTGATTACAAGGGTAAGGTCGCGATCCTTGTCGGGAGCAAGGGCGCACCCTGTCACGAGGATCGTGCGCGCGGAGCCGCTGACACGATAGCAAAGTATGAGGGGATGGAGATTGTTGCAACGGAGTATGACATGGATTCGGTCGACCGTGCTTATGACCTTACAATGCAGATCCTTAAGGACAATCCCGATCTCGACGGTATCGTCTGCTGCAACATGAGCAATCCTGTCGGGGCCGCAAGGGCGATAAAGGAGAAGGGTAATGACACGGTCATCGTCGGCATGGACCATGATGAGGAAGCACTCCAGTACCTGAATGACGGCGTGATCTACTGCCTTGGCGTGCAGGACTGCTACTCGATCGGCTTTGATACGATCCGGGTCGCGGTGATGATAGCGGACGGAAACCTGCCCGGCACATTATTTTCGGAAAAGACGGATGAGATCACTACGGTGATCTATCAGGAGGATGCAGCAAAGATGCTGGAGATCCTTTACGGGGACGTCATATGAAAAATAAGAAGCAGATAACAAACAGGACGATAGTCTGGACGGCAGTGATCGGTGCCATTCTCGTTGTGATATTTGTTTCCGCCAACTCGCTCAACAACGCAAGAAAGACGAGCATAGCAACGGATGAGGCGATCCATGAGGTAAGCGCGTTTTATCTGGAGGAAATGGCGGATCGCCGGGCGAAGACGATCACAAATCTGATCAACAGCAATTTTGACGAGATGGAAAAGGCGATCGACTTTATCGTTGAGGAAGAGATCAGATCCCAGGATGAGCTTCGCGAAAGTATCGGAAAGGTAAAATCCCTTCTCGGCCTCAACCGTTTTGCGCTTGTTGATGAAGATGATGTCGTATATACAAGGTACACGACTTATACAGGAAAAAGCCGTCATGAATTCTTAAACGATGGACAATTAAACGGCAGGATCATCACAACGGTTTCTGTTTACGGCTCAAACAGACAGCTTTGCCTCGCGATTCCGACACCGGATCTTAAGCTCCTTCGAAAGCAGTTCAAGGCCTGCTTTGTAATGCTTGATATCAATGACATAGTCGATCTCCTCGCATTCGATGATCAGGGAAGAACGCATTTTGCCATTTATTCAAAAAGCGGGGTAAATCTGTCGGGGACCTCTCTTGGTCCCGTTGTCGCTGACCGCAATTTTTTTGAGGCGCTGAAGGATATTGTTCCGGAAAATATATGGCTTGAAAATTATGATAATTTTCAGAACGGGAAGGCGGGAAACATCAGGATAGATCTTTCCGGAGCTGACGAAACGCTATATTACGCGCCTGTTGAGGGCACGGGTTGGGAGATGGCGGTACTTATCCGCGAGAGTGTTATCCAGGACCGGATCCGCGATATCAGTGACAGAAATATCAAAGACAGCCGGAGTCAGATCTTATTTACTTTTGTTGCCGTTCTGCTGCTCGCGGCTGTGCTTTTCATCCAGCTTCGAAAAATGTCAAAGGATATGCTCGAAGAGGAAAAGGAGACCAGCAGGACCTTTCAGACTATGGCAAATACAGATTCCATGACAGGCGTCAGGAATAAATATGCTTACTCGGAAATGGAATCGCTGATAAACAAAAAGATCGCAGCGGGCGGAATAGAAAAGCTTGGCGTGATCGTTGCAGATATCAACGGGCTGAAAGACGTGAACGACAACCAGGGTCATGCAGCCGGAGACAAGCTTATCAAAGACGCGAGCCGCCTGATATGTGAATATTTCAAGCAGGGCGCGGTCTTTCGTATCGGCGGCGATGAATTCACAGTCATCTTGGAGGGCGATGGATTTGATTCAATGGACAAAGCGATCGAAGAAATGAACCGCAAAGTTGAAGATAATATAAAAACAAACGAGGTCGTCGTATCGATCGGGCACTCAACCTTTAAAGAAGGCGACAGAACATTGCGCGATATCTTCGAGCGCGCCGACAAGCTGATGTATGAGCGAAAGCAAAAGCTCAAGTCGATGGGCGCTAAGACGAGGATGTGATCTCTGAACCCGGGGTTTGCCCCGGGTTATTTGTTGTCAGATTCTGGTTCCGGGGGGTGGTCCCTGGGCGTTTGTCCATTTTGGTCCCTGGGGGTTTGTCCATTTTGGTCCCTAGAGTTTGTCCATATTGGTCTCTGGGCGTTTGTCCATTTTGGTTCCAGGGCGTTTGTCCATTTTGGTCCCTGAGCGTTTGTCCATTTTGGTCCCGGGGGTTTTGGCCATTTTGGTCCCTGGGGACGGAGTCAAGGGCTCATTGTATTTTGTTGTATCTCTAAAATGGTCCCTTGACTCCGTCCCCTGGGACCATTAGACTGTTGAAAACAGGGAGGTACGAAGATGGACAGTTTTGGAGATATACTTTGCGAGAATTGCGCAAATTATTCATATGATGAAGAAGATGAGGAATATTACTGCGATGTGCAGATGGATGAGGACGAGTTCTCGCATGTGATGCTTTCACAAAGGAAGGTCTGCCCCTTCTATCGAAACGGCGATGAATACGAAGTCGTAAAGCATCAGGCGTTTTGAGGGAGCTTATGCTTTGGCATGATACAGAGCGAGCGTAGCCAACAAACTTACCCCGATACGGAGCGAACTCCGAGCGCATACGAGTGACGCCTGATGTAAAAACGAATTTGCGAATATCATTCCGGAACGAGTCCTAAGCGAGGAGCGAGCGTAGCGTTTTTCATTACTGCTATCACAATCTCCGACAAACTCGGTCTGGACAGCCTCACGGGAAGCTTTGAAAGCCAGGCTTTTCTGTCCGAGAACGCGACTCCCGAGAAATTGTAATTTCCCTGCTCCAATGTGATCATGTAGGGAAGCGCTGCCTGAGCAGTGTCTTTTTCACCTACGACATAAACATATTTTTCTTTGAGCCGGTCGACCCAGCCTTCTTCAACGATTTTCCCAAGCTCCATTATTATCGCATAATCAGTGACAGCCTCCATATCGGCGATATTGTGTGTCGAGAAGAGGATGGAGCGGTGTGGCTCCTTTTCTTCGATGTAACGCCGCAGGGTCTTGTTCAGGTCGTCGCGCGCAAGCGGGTCGAGCGCCGCGGAGGGCTCGTCCATTATAAGCATATCAGTGTCGCGGGCAAGCACGGCCGCAATCTCAAGCTTCATCCGGTTTCCGTCAGAAAGAGAGGAGACCCTTTGGGTGAGGCCGTTCATCGGATCGATCCTCATATAGCGGACGAGGTCTTCAAATTTTTTCCTGTCAAACCCGGAAAACAGCATGGAGGAAACCTCAGCGACCTGTCTTATCGTCCAGTTCGGAAGGAAGTAGACACCGTTTCCGGTATAGCCGATCTTCTCGCGGACAGGGCATTTCTCATTATCTCTGTCCTTTTCATTATATTGTTCAAAAAATAATAAATTTCCCTTGAAGTCTATCCTGATGCCGGAGAGGATATTAAGGAGGGTGGTCTTTCCTGCGCCGTTTTCTCCGATCAGCGCCGTCGCATAGCCTGACGGGATGTTCAATTCCTTTATGTCAAGGGAGAACCTTTTGTATTTTTTCTCTATCTTTTTTCCGTGGATGCAGCAATCCATAATATCCCCTTTCATTTGGGTGAGCCAAAAGGACCGTCCCCTTGGCTTACTTGACTTCCATTATACACATTTTTTTCGGTGATATGAAGGCGGGCGCCAAAATGGTATAATAAATCAACTGTTTTTCAAGGAGGTTAATGCGATATGAAGGTTGAAAAAAAGATAGGGATATGGATGAGCATTTTGATGGGAGTCACCATGAGCTTCGGGCTCTCGCTTACAGGAAATCTGTTTTCGGGACAGTTTACCATGCAGGGCTTCCTTTTGAGCTTTCTCGTAAGCACGCTCATAAGCCTTGTGATAGGCTTTCTCGTGCCGATGAAGAAGGTCGGCGACGCAGCAGTAAGAAAGGCCGGCATCAGACCGCGCTCACTTGGCGCAAACCTGCTCACAGCATTGATATCAGATCTCATCTATACTCCGGTGATCACCCTTGTGATGGTAATAATGGCATATGTGAATGCCACCTCCCACGGTGCGCAGATACCATTTCTGCCAATGTTTCTTCGCTCACTCCTTATAAGCCTTCTGGTAGGCTATGTGCTGATATTCATATTCATGCCATTATTCATGAAGCTTTTGCTTAAGGCGTTTCACGTAAACGGCCCGATGGGCGGCCCGCAGAACGGACCTCAAAGGGGATCTGAAAGATAATATAAGACACCTGCAGGAGTATTATTTTTATGAATATTATTGAAAAACTGAACGGCAAAAGAGTGCTGCTCTGGGGCTACGGCCGGGAGGGGAAGTCCTCGGAGCGCTTCATTAATGAGCATTGCAGCGTCAAGGAATTGAAGATATTTGAGGGAAAGCAGGAGGAACTTGATGATGAGGAATGGGATATCGTCATCAAAAGCCCCGGTGTTCCTGCGGAGGGACTTTCTTCAAAATATACTTCGCAGACCGAACTTTTCCTTGAGGAATTTCGAGACAGGACGATAGGTATAACAGGCACAAAGGGAAAGAGTACGACTTCATCCCTTCTTTATCATGTGCTTCATGACTGCCTTTCTGTGCCTGTCTTTCTGGTTGGGAATATCGGAAAGCCCTGTCTTGATATTTATGATGAGATCACTTCTGACAGTGTTGTCGTCTTTGAGCTTTCATGCCACCAGCTTCGAAGCAGTTCAATTTCTCCGCATATTGGGGTATTTTTGAATCTTTATGAGGAGCATCTTGATTATTACAAGACGATTGATAAATATTTTGAAGCAAAGAGCCATATAGCGTTGTTTCAAGACGTTGGGGATTTTTTGTATGTTGGATCTGATGTCCCGCCGCTTCCCGGAAACGGAAAAAAGATACTCATTGAAGCGCCCGGGGAGACAGAATTTGAGCTGAAGCTCCGCGGGGAGCACAACCAGTTCAATGCGAAGGTCGTCTATGAGATCGCAAGGGAGAGGTTTTCCTGCGATGATAATGATATACGGGAATCAATGAAGACCTTCAACGGTCTTCCTCACAGGCTTGAATATGTGGGAAAGGTCAACGGGGTGGATTATTTTAATGATTCGATCTCAACGATCCCGGAGGCTACGATCCAGGCAATAAGAAGCATAAAGAATACAAAGACCGTTCTTATTGGCGGAATGGACCGGCATATTGATTATGATATATTGGTCGATTTCATAAAAAATGAGCAATCGCTGAATTATATCTTTTCTTATGAGTCGGGGAAGAGGATATATGATGAGGTGAGCGGGCTTTCGTGTTGTTATTATGAAGAAGATTTAAAGTGCGCGTTTCGTCTTGCAAAAGAGATCACGCCCGATGGGGCTGCTGTCGTGCTTTCTCCCGCAGCGGCTTCGTATGGTTATTTCAAGAATTTTGAGGAGAGAGGGGATTATTTCAGATCGCTTGTGAAGAATGAGATTGGGGGAAAGGAGCGAGTCTCTTTTGCCTTTACCGGTGACATTGGTTTTGACAAATATATGGACAAAAAATGGGAGGATAATGATCTGATATCGCCGGAGATCCTTTCATTCCTTCATGACAGCGACCATGTTGTGATAAATGTCGAGGGGCCGCTTTCCGATGCTTCAAAGCAAAGTGTTGAAGGTTCTGTGCAAAGCCTTCTTCATACCATGAACCCGGCAGCGGCTGAGGTCTTTAAAAATATGCATGCCGACATCTGGAATCTCAACAACAACCATATGATGGATGCCGGGGAAGTTGGAGTTTCGGATACTCTTGCTGAAGCAAAAAAAGCGGGGGCTTTGACCGTCGGAGCCGGGATGAATATTGATGAGGCCGCCCGTCCATTATTTTTTGATGAAGCCGGAGGGATCGGGATATTTTCAGTCGGCTACAGGAGAGGCTGCAAGAGCGCCGGAGAGGACCACGCCGGCTGCCTTCTCTGGAACGAGATGGAGCTCATCAAAAAGAATATAGAAGAGATAAAAAAGACCTGTCGTTGGTGCATTATCATTGCGCACGGCGGAGAGGAATTTACATCCCTTCCTTCACCCTATGTGAGGGACAGGTATCTTGAGTATCTGAAGATGGGGGCGGATATCATAGTCTGCCACCATCCGCACGTGCCGATGAACTTTGAGCTTTTCGAAAATAAGGCGATTTTTTATTCTCTCGGGAATTTCATCTTTGATACGGATTATCAAAGGGCACAGTTCAATACCGAAAAGGGTGTCGTCCTTCGGCTTTCTTTTTCTCCCAATGACTTTGAATTCGAGGCTTTGGGGATTTTGATAGACAGAAATACGGAGCATATTGTAAAAGCCGATCTTCCGAAGATATTTGAAAATGTGCCCGGGGATGAATATGAGAAACTTATTCCACTTTCGGAAAAAGCCTTTGTAGAGGCTCACAAAAAAAGGCAGATCTTCCTTGAGAGCGAAAAATATTCTTCATATAGCGAAAGTGAATGGGAAGATCATTTCATGGATGAAAAACGTCCCGGGCGAGTGCCCGGCGAATGCCTTGATTTTACTATTGCATATCCGCTCTCGAAGAAGGCAGATGAGTCGGACTTTATGAGCAGCAAGCTTCCCGGGGTCCTGAAGTATATTCAGGATCAGCTGTAAAAAGGGTCCAGAAAATGGTCCCAGGGAACGCATGATTTCTCTTAGCGTAGGGACGAGCTTAGAGAAATCGGTACAGGGGCACTTGGCGAGCGACAGCGAGTCTAGTGCCGTCGTAGAGTCGAGGGACCATTTTCAATGGTCTCAGGGGACGCATGATTTCTCTTAGCGTAGGGACGAGCTTAGAGAAATCGGTACAGGGGCACTTGGCGAGCGACAGCGAGTCTAGTGCCGTCGTAGAGTCGAGAGACCATTTTTGAAAACATACAGGGCGCCTCCCGGTCGCATAGAATAGGGGAAGAAATAATGAAGAGGAAAAGTAAAAAGTTTTTAGCATTATTGGTCATTCTTGTTCTGCTTGGCTGGAACGAAGAAGGCATCGCCTGGTACGGAATGTAATTCAATACTATGCTTTCATCCATCACAGAGCTGAAATACTCAAATACAAATACTTATCTGATCAAAGGGGAGGCAGGCGCACTCCTCTTTGATACCGGTTGGGCCGGAACCTTTCCGGCTTTTCGTGAGCTTATGAAGCAGCAAAATAGGGCGGTGAAGGAGATCGATATTATTTTGATCTCGCATTATCATCCCGATCATATGGGGATCGCCCAGGCGATAGCTGATTCTGCAGGCGCAAAGATAATGGTTCCCGATGTGCAGCTTGAGCATATTCATGATGCCGATATTATTTTTGAAAAAGAAAAGAGGACAGATTTTGTTCCGATAAGCGATGAGTCTGTTGAGGTCGTTTCCGAAAAGGAAACGAGGGCGTTTCTTTTGGATCATGGGATTGAAGGCGAAGTGATATGCACACCGGGGCACAGTGATGACAGCATCTCCCTTCTGCTTGACAGCGGCGAGCTTTTTGTTGGAGATCTGAATCCTCTGTATGAACTTCCTCTCCACAAAGGTACAAAGATTTATGAGAGCTGGGAAAAGCTCCTTTCAAAAAAGCCCAAACGCATCTATTACGGGCATGCGAAGGCTGCAGTGGTAGATGCGGTGAATTTGCCAAAAGCAGAGAGTGCGCCTGATGTAGAGTTGATCCTGAAATATACAAAAAAAGGTTATGACATAGAAAAGATATCAAAAAAGACCGGCGCACAAAAAAGCTTTGTCGAGGATGTTGTAAGGCTCTATCTCACCCACCCCGGGGTGAGTCTGCAGGGAATCCTCGACCGACTCGACATTAAAGGGAGATAATGGTCCCTCGACTCTACGATGACACTAGACTCGCTTCGCTCGTCAAGTGTCTCTGTACCGATTTCACTAACCTCACTCCGTTCGGTAAGAGAAATCATGCGTCCCCAGGGGTCATTTTCAAAAACAGGAGGTAATGCTATGCCAGACAAAAAAGCCCTTATAGTAATAGATATGCAGAATGATTATCTTTGGGAAAAAAGAAAGTCCATGTTCACATATGATACGCAAAAGCTTGTCGGGAATGTGAATTCTGCAATTGATTCATATGGAGAAAACGGTTACGACATTATTTATACAAAGCATATTTTACCCAAAGTAATGTGGGGCGTGGGTTTCTCGATCAAAGGCACGGAAGGGGCAGAGTTGTACGACGGGCTTCATGTTGTATCCGATCTGATCTTTGAGAAAAGTCATTCTGATACATTTACTTCCAAAGCCTTCCGCGAGCATGTGGAAAACAAAGGATACAGCGAAATAGTCCTTGCGGGACTTGATGAATGCGGATGTGTGGGAGCTACTGCAAAAGGGGCTGTCGAAAAGGGGATCAAGGTAATGATGCCTCTGGAATGCATAGGAACAAGGTTTCCGGAAGATAAAGTCTCGAAAATGCGGTCACAACTCAAAAGCATAGGGGTTTTGTATATTTGATCTTGTGGAATGGTCCCTGGGGACGGAGTTGAGGGACCATTGTATTTTTTTGTTTTTTTAAATGAGCCCCTGACTCCGTCCCCAGAGACCATTTCAAACATTTTCCCACGGGCTCAAGGATCCTCCTGCGTGCAGGAGATGGGGCGAGGCGGAAAAAGAAAAAGGTCCGGTGGACCTTTTTCCCACCGAGCGGACCGACGAGCCGCTTGCGGCGAGGAGACCTTGAGCCCACGGGCTCAAGGTCGCTCCTGCATAAAAGAAGGGGGTGCCAACGGCACCCCCTTCTTTTATGCAGGAGATGGGACTTGAACCCACACGGCCTTGCGGTCACAGGCACCTGAAGCCTGCGCGTCTGCCAATTCCGCCACTCCTGCGCTGTTTTTTCAACGGGCATTATTTTATATGTTAAGGCATTTGAAGTCAAGTATCAGCGCAGGACTTTGTATTATCACAGTACCGAAGATAGTGCTATAATCAAAAGTCAAGGCTTTGGATATTATCAAAGAAGAACGGAGGCAATTGATGAATGAAAAGGGCTTGAGCAGACATCTTCTGCCGGTCAATGTCTGGGCGCTTTCCTTCGGCTGTGCAGTCGGCTGGGGCGCATTTGTCATGCCCGGAACCACCTTCCTTCCAAAGGCAGGACCTCTCGGCTCCGCGATAGGGATAGGCATCGGCGCCGTTGTCATGTTCATAATCGGGATGAATTATCACTTCCTGATCAACCGCTACAAGAGCGCCGGCGGCACATTTACCTATACCTCAAAGGTCTTCGGCTACGACCACGGCTTCCTTTCCGCCTGGTTCATGCTCCTTGTCTACATCGCGATAAGCTGGGCGAACGCGACGGCCCTCGCCCTGATCTGCCGCTATGTCTTTCCCGGCGTCTTCCAAAAAGGCTATCTTTATACGATCCAGGGCTACGACGTCTATCTTGGCGAGATCCTGCTTTCCATAGCAGTAGTCGTTGTCTTCGGCCTCATCTGCATCGCAAGGAAGCGCCTCGCGTCCTGGACCATGACCCTCATGGCGATAGTCCTGTTCCTTGGGATAATAATATGCTTCATAGCGGTCGTCCATCAAAACGGCGGGATATCCGTTAAGACCCCTTATTTTTCGCCAAACGGCAAAAGTCCCCTGCTTCAGATCTTTGAGATAATGATACTCACCCCCTGGGCTTTTGTGGGCTTTGAATCGGTCTCCCATTCCTCTGAAGAATATTCCTTTTCCCGGAAAAAGGTCCTTGTTATAATAATCTTTGCCCTCATAGCTTCAATGCTTTCATACATCCTGCTTTCGGGCGTCGCCATAAGCGTGCTTCCAAAGGGCTATGAAAACTGGACCTCCTATATCGGGAATCTCAGCAATATATCGGGGGTAGAAGGGCTTCCGACCTTCAATGCGATGAATACTTCAATGGGAAACGGCGGGATGATATTGATATTCATCGTGGCCTTCTGTGCCATCGGCACCGGTCTTGTAGGAAATTTCATCGCCGCGAGCAGACTCCTCTATACCATGTCAAGAGAGGGCATCCTTCCCGGCTGGTTTGGAAAGCTGAATAATGACGGCAATCCGAAAAACGCCTTCATCTTTCTCATCATGATCTCCTGCATCATCCCCTTCGTCGGGCGCACCGCGGTGGGCTGGATAGTAGATGTCAGCACCATCGGCGCTACAATAGCCTACGGTTACACATCGATAGTCGCCTTCTTTGAAGCCCGGAAAGAAAAGAAAAAATTGATCAAAATCACCGGCATTGCAGGCCTTGTCATTTCCATTATCTTCTTCATATATTTCATGGAGTCCTCAGGCAGCGCGATGTCCACGAATTCCTACGTGATACTCGCGCTTTGGTCGATAATCGGCTTTGAATTTTTCAGGCGCGCCTTCCAAAAGGACGAGACCCACCGCCTCGGAAAGAGCATGGTGGTCTGGGTCGGGTTATTATTCCTGATCTTTTTCACCTCCCATATCTGGGTCAGGCAGTCCTCGGAGGATATCATGGAAAGCTCGCTTGCTTCCGTGCGGTCCCAATATGAAACAATGATCGAGGATAATGGCTTTATAGACGAAGCGAAGGCGGATGAACTCGTCAGAACGGAGACCGCATCGATAAGGCAGCATATTTTCATTAATTCCCTCATCCAGCTTTCCTTCATCACTATTGCCCTTATCATTATTTATAATGTTTATTCAACTCTCACAAAGCGGGAGAGCAAGGCCGCCGCGGAAAAAGAGGCCGCGGAGGAGATAAGCCGCGCGAAGGGCACCTTCCTTTCCAATATGTCCCACGATATGAGGACGCCCATGAACGCGATCATCGGCTATACGACCCTCGCGAAGGCAAAGGGAGTCAGCGAGGAAAAGATGCGGGAATATCTTGAAAAGATCGAGATATCGGGACAGCATCTTCTCTCGCTCATCAATGATGTCCTTGAGATGAGCAGGATAGAGAGCGGAAAGCAGGAGCTTGAGCTGGTTCCTTCCGACCTTCGGGAGATGCTGAAGGAGATACACGATATGTTCGCGCTTCAGATGCAGGAAAAGGAGATAAAATTTGAAGTCGACGGACGGGATATCAAAAAGCAAAATGTTGTGATAGACCGCGTACGCTTCAACAGGGTCCTTCTGAACCTGGCCTCAAACGCATTCAAGTTCACCCCGCAGGGCGGGAGCGTGTCTGTGACATTAAAACAGACTGATGAGAATAATGACCGCGGCACCTACGTCCTTTCCGTAAAGGACTCCGGCATCGGTATGTCGCCGGACTTCGCTGCCCACGTGTTTGAAGCCTTTGAGCGGGAGCGCACATCCACGGTCAGCGGCATTCAGGGAACCGGGCTTGGAATGGCGATCACAAAGAGCATCGTGGACCTCATGGGAGGAACGACTGAGGTCCATACCGCGCAGGGGAAGGGCACTGAGTTTGTCATCACATTATCTTTCGAATATGATATGAATGCGTCGGAGAAAGTTGAAAAAGAGCCGGATGAGAAGGAAGCTTTCGACTTTACCGGCAGGCGGCTCCTCCTGGTGGAGGATCAGTTTGTGAACCGGGAGATCGCGACAGCGCTGCTTTCCGGCGAAGGCTTCATCATTGAGTCGGTCGAGAACGGGCAGGAAGCGATCGACAAATACGTGCTTTCCGACAAGGGCTATTATGACGCGATACTAATGGATATCCAGATGCCGGTGATGAACGGCTATGATGCCGCAAAGGCGATAAGGACGCTTGAAAAGGACAAAGACGCGCCGATACCCATTATTGCTATGACAGCGAACGCGTTCTCGGAGGATGTGAAAAAGGCCATAGATTCCGGGATGGATGCTCATGTGGCAAAGCCCATCGACCTTGAGGTCCTCCTCGATACGCTGAAAAAATATATAAGGAAAGAGCCTTGAAGGATCCTGTGGTCAAAAAGAATATAAAGATAACGGGCATAGTGCAGGGAGTGGGTTTTCGCCCCTTCGTGCACAAGATCGCCGAGAAATACGATATAAAGGGCTTTGTGATAAACCGGGGCCCTTTTGTTGAGGTCAGGGCCGAGGGGCGAAAGGAAGACGTTGAGCTTTTTTTGCGCGCGATAAAAACCGGCGCACCGGACAGGGCAAAGATCCTTCAGATCGATATAGAAGACGACAGATCAAACGAATGCTTTGAGTCGTTTGAGATCAGGGAGAGCAGCGGGAGAGCGGGGGATGACATTATATTCATCCCGCCTGATATAGGGATATGTGAGGACTGTAAAAGGGAGCTCTATGACAAAAATGACAGGCGATATCGCCATCCTCTCATCAACTGTACCGCCTGCGGCCCGCGCCTTACGATCATAGATTCCCTTCCCTACGACAGGGAGAGGACATCGATGAAAGATTTCAAGATGTGTCCCTCCTGCAAAGCTGAATATGAGGATATAAGGTCCCGCCGCTATGACGCGCAGCCTGTTTGCTGCCCTGATTGCGGACCGAAATACACTGCGCTCAAAACCATTGATATATCATCATTTCAAGGCATATCTGCTTCCCGACCCACTTTGGGAGCGGATTTCAAAGATGATATCCGTTCTGCGCGTAAAACCATCATTTCAGGCGGCATAATAGCCGTAAAGGGTATAGGAGGCTGTCACTTCTGCTGCAGTGCCTATTCAAAAGAAGCTATAGCGCGGCTTCGCGATATCAAGGTCCGTCCAATGAAACCCTTTGCCCTGATGATGAAGGATATCGAAGCAGTGAAGAAACACTGCATCCTTGACAGGGAACAGGAAAAGTTTTTGAAGGGACCCATCCGTCCGATCGTGCTTCTTGAAAAAAAAGACGACTGCAATATTTCTGATCTTGTTGCTCCCAAAAATGACAGGCTCGGCGTGATGCTTCCCTATGCTCCCGTGCAGCTTCTTCTATTTCGGATGGATGATGATCTTGACGAAAAGATGCCGGACGCCTTTGTCATGACAAGCGTCAATATCTCAGGCGAACCTGTAATAAAAGATGACGATGAGCTGATCAAAAAATTCGGGGAAAGCGTAGATCTCATACTTTCAAATGACAGGGAGATACTTACGAGGGCAGATGACAGCGTTACAGATTTCTTTGAAAAAAAGCCCTATCTGATAAGGCGCTCCCGCGGGCTTTCGCCCCTTCCCGTGAGCTTCCCCCAAGCAACAGATTGTAATGTGCTTGCATTCGGCGGTGAACTGAAGAACTCTTTCTGCGTCGGGAAAAATGATCTTTTTTATCCCTCGCCCTATATCGGGGACATGGGATATTTGAGGACAAATGAAGTCCAGGCCGAAGAGATCGAAAGGTTTCTTGATATCCTTTCTGTAAAGGAGAAACTTGATTTCGTGGCCTGCGATCTTGACCCTGCCTACCGATCTACCATAGCCGCTGAAGCATTTTCAAAAAAGCATGGCCTTCCTCTCATAAAGGTCCAGCATCACGCAGCCCATCTGCTTTCAGTCATTGCGGAAAACGGCTTTGAAGGCGATGCGATAGGGTGCTGCTTTGACGGGACCGGGATGGGAGAAGACAAAACGATCTGGGGCGGCGAGATCCTTCTCCTTAAGGATAGGACAATAAAGAGAGTTTCCTCGATCACCCCCTTCAAAAATGCCGGCGGCGACCTCACCGCAAGGGAGGGGTGGAGAGTTGCTGTGTCGATGATCTATGATATTTTTGAAAAAGACAAAAATTCAGCGCTTTCCTGGATCAAGAGCCATGAGCTATGCTCTGAAGAGGAGGCTTCGGCTGTTTTCTTTCTGGTTGACAACAAGATCAACACAATGGAATCCACGTCGGTTGGACGACTTTTTGATGCCGCAGCCGCGATCTTGGGCATTAAGAAGACCTCGACCTTTGAAGGAGAGGCAGCTATGGCGCTTCAGACTGAGGCAGAGCGCTATATCAGGGCATTTGGAGAAAGAGAGACAGAAAAAGCAATTTTTCAGCAAACCGACCTCATACCTACCGATGAGATAATTGATCACCTCATACGCAATGCCGACAATGACAAGGGTGCGCTCTCTTATTATTTTCACGTCGCACTCGCCGAAATGACAGCGGAAAAAATAGCGGGAGTTTCCAAAGAAACGGGGGTCAATACAACAGCCCTTTCCGGCGGGACCTTCCAGAATATTCTCTTTTTGTCGCTTCTCACAAAAAGGTTGAGGGCAGCAGGACTTAAGGTCCTGACCCATTCACTCATCCCTGCAAATGACGGAGGTATAGCACTCGGTCAGGCTGTTTTTGCCTCCGGGAAATATGTGTTATCATAAGTGCCATGAACGATATGTTAAAGAAAGCTTCAGAGAAGCTCAGAAATTACAATGGAAAAAAGGTCCGCATCATGGAGGTATGCGGGACCCATACTCACGAGATAATGAGGCTCGGGATAAGAAAGCTCCTTTCAGAGAATATAGAGCTTATCTCGGGACCGGGCTGCCCCGTCTGCGTCACGGATGAAGCCTTCATTGAAAAAGCCATTTTCCTTTCGCAGGAGAAGAGATGCACCATTCTTTCCTTCGGCGATCTCCTTCGTGTTCCGGGCGGTGGAAAAAGCCTTCTTCTTGCAAGAGCCGAGGGCGCAAAAGTTGAGACAGTCTACTCTGCCATTGACAGTGTAAATTATGCAAAAGCCCACCCCGATGAGGATTGTGTCTTTCTTTCAATAGGCTTTGAGACAACGGTCCCCGGAAACCTCCTGGCGGTCAAAAAAGCAAAAGAGCTTTCGCTTTCAAATTTTTCCATGCTTTCAGCGATGAAGACCATGCCGGGAGCCTACCGCCTTATGGCACGTAGCACAGACGCCTTTCTTTATCCCGGTCATGTCTGCGCGATCACGGGAACGAGGGAACTTGAGGAACTTTGTAAGAACGGCGTGTCCGGAGTCGTATCCGGCTTTTCACCGGAGGAGCTTCTTTCATCCATCCTTTTTTGTGTCGACGGGCTTTCAAAGGAAAAGACCTTTTTCAAAAACCTCTATCCCCGCGTCGTTACAGAAGAAGGCAGTATAGAGGCAAAAAGGCTGATAGCTGAAATGACTGTCCCATTTGACTCAAAATGGCGGGGCATAGGCGTGATAAAGGACTCGGGGCTTGCTCTTTCAAATGAGTATTCCTTCTTTGACGCTGAAAAGAGATATGAGATCCCCGCCTTTAATGAAAGAAGAGAAACTGCCTGCCGCTGCGGAGATGTCCTTACCGGAAGGATCACGCCGCACGACTGCCCGCTCTTTAGAAAGGCCTGCACGCCCGAAAACCCTGTCGGTGCCTGCATGGTATCATCTGAAGGTGCCTGCAGCGCTTATTATGATTATGGTGAAATAAGATGAATAATGAAAAGATAGTAACTCTCTCACATGGGTCAGGCGGGAAGAAGACATCCTCCCTCATAGATGAGATCTTTAAAAAGCATTTTGAAAACCCGCTTTTTACCGCAGATGACGGGGCCGTCATCCCGCTTCCTTCCGGGAAAAAGCTTGTCATGTCAACGGACGGCTTCATAGTATCGCCCTCCTTTTTTCCGGGCGGCGACATCGGAAAACTCTCTATCTGCGGGACTGTGAATGATATCGCCTGCATGGGCGCAACGCCTCTTTATCTTACAGCGTCCTTCATAATAGAAGAGGGCTTTTTGATAAGTGACCTTGAGAGGATAGTCTCCTCGATGGAGGAAACCGCAAAATACTGCAATATCAATATAATAGCAGGCGACACAAAGGTGACAGAAAAGGGGAAGTCTGACGGCATTTTCATAACCACCACCGGTTTTGGTGTGATAGATAAAGAAACAAATCCCTCGGGAAGCCGCGCATCGGAAGGGGACTCCGTCATAATAACCGGTGATATCGGGCGCCACGGTGCAGCGATCCTTGTAAGCCGGAATGATTTTTCATTGAGCTCCGAGATCAAAAGTGACTGCGCGCCTTTATGTCACAGCATAAGAGCGCTCCTTTCCGCTGTTCCCGATACTCATGTCATCAGGGACTGTACAAGGGGCGGAACAGGAACAGTACTTTTTGAGATAGCAAGGCAGAGTGATGTGGGGATCCGTATTGAAAGAGACAAACTTCCGGTTTCGTCAGAAGTCAACGGGATATGCTCCCTCCTTGGCTTTGATCCGCTTTATCTTGCATGCGAGGGAAGGGCGGTCGTGATAGTAAAAAAAGAAGACGAAGAAAGAGCGCTGTCAGCGCTTCGAAGTGTAAATGGATCAGAAGGTGCCTGCGTGATCGGAAGAGTCGTAAACGAAAACAAAGGTATCGTGACCGCGCTCACAACACTTGGAACAGAGGTCTTCATCCCCGAGCCCGGGAACGAGCTCCTTCCGAGGATATGCTGACAAAGGATCGGGCGGGTCCGGCAAAGACAGATCAACTATTGTTTCTTATCGCATCCTTTACGCATTCGACCTGGTTTTTCAGGTGCCTGTGCATCTCTTCCTTTACGGCGGTCTCGTTCTTTTCCGAAAGGTCCTTCATTATGGCCTCATGCTCGGCTATGAGACCTGAAAAATCCTCGATCCCCCGCAGATACTCATACCTGAAGCGATACATCTGCTCCTTCAGATTTTCAACAATAGCTACAAGCTTCGGATTCTTTGAGGCTTTGTAGATGACGGAGTGGAAATCCTCATCCGCCTGGGCGATCACTCTTACATCGCCTGTGGAGCAGGATTTTTTGAATTCCAAGAAGGCGTTTTCAAGCTCCTTGTAATCGGCATCAGTCATCCTCATGCACGCAGCCTTTACAGCAAGCTCATCAAGAGCGTCCCTGATCTCAAGCACATCAAAAAGATCCTTTTCAGTCATCTTTGCGACATGCGCACCGCGTCTTTCGACAATGACAGCAAGCCCCTCGTCTTCAAGGAGCCTTATCGCCTCTCTTACGGGAGTCCTTGAAACCCCGAGCTGTTTTGCAAGATGTATCTCCATCAGCCGCTCTCCGGGCTTCAAGTCGCCTTTCAAAATGGCATTTCTCAATGTATTTTTTACGACGTCGCGAAGCGGCATGTCAGTGTCTGCTTCAAGACGGAGTTTTTCAAGATTTCCCACGTTTTTTCCTCCGGTTAACGTTCTTCAGGTATAGCAGAAAAAGGCGCCCTCTATACCAACTTTTTCTGAGTACAGTTCAAAAAAGTCTTTTGCTTTTCTTTCATTATCAAATAATGAAAAGACAGTAGGACCGCTGCCTGACATCATTGAAAATAGGGCTCCCTGCTTTTTTGCATCCTCTTCAATATCAAGAATCTCCTTATGGTCCCGTGTACATACCTCTTCAAGGACGTTTTTGGTATTCTTGAAGAAGCTTGAAAGATCATTATCTTTGAGATAAGAGACAAGGGCTTTCGTATCGGGATGGCTCACTTCCTCTTTCAAGCTGTCATATTTCCCGTAGGCCTCTTTCGTCGATATCGGAAAGTCGGGCTTTACGAGGACGCAGGGCATCTTCGGAAAAGCTGTAATGTCAGAGAGTTTTTCGCCTATCCCTTCCGAAAGCTTTGTACCTCCCGAAAGGCAGTAAGGGATGTCTGCCCCGAGAGGGGTCGCAAGGCGCATCATTTCTTCGATAGAAAGTCGATCGTCACAGAACTTGTTTATTGCGCGCATCACCGCGGCGGCATCAGAACTTCCTCCCCCGAGTCCGGCAGCGGATGGGATATTCTTTTCAAGAGAGACAAAAAAGTGATCTCCTATCGAAAGGGCATTACGCATTATTTCTGCCGCCCTTAAGCAGAGGTTGTCGGCACCGGCCGGGATATCGGGTGAATTTCTTTTGGTCTTTATCTCAAGGCGGTCGCGATCTTCCTCTGTCGCGCGTACCGTGACAATGTCTGAAAGAGAGACGGAATGCATTATCATTGAGACCTCGTGAAAGAGGACCTTTTTTCCGTCCCTTGTCTCATCATGTGTTCCTGTGATATCAAGTGAAAGATTGATTTTTGCCGGTGCAAGATATTTGAGCTCCATAACTCTTACAATTTAACAGAAAAATTGTATTTATTCAAGTGCAAAAAATCCGATCGACTACATCTCTTAAGTAATTCATTTCGACGTCCGATATTATCAATGGAGCATAGTGTTTTTTAAAAACCAAGGAGGGTATTATTATGGCTGTTGAGAACATTGGCGCAGGATACAGCGCGCAGACCGTCAACACAAAGAACTACGGCGCAAAGGCGCGTGAAGGCGGAGCCGAAAAGACAGAAGGAAAGCAGGATGTCTACGGCGAAGCAGCGGTTTACGAGAGATCCGCGGAGTCAAAGACAGTTTCCGCAAAGAACATGAATGTTGACAGGGATGCACTTGTGGCGCAGCTCAAGGCTGATTCCGAGGCGCAGGTCAAGTCACTCATGGATATCGTAAACAAGACCATATCCGGACAGGGCAAGGCTTTTTCGATGGCAAGCGGAGATGACATGTGGAAGTTCCTGGCATCCGGAAATTTCACGGTAGACGCCGAGACAAAGGCGCAGGCGCAGAAGGATATAGCAGAGGATGGCTATTGGGGCGTCGAGAAAACCTCTGACAGGATAGTCGATTTCGCGAAGGCTCTTTCCGGAGGAGATGAGAAGAAGGCAGATGAACTCATAGGCGCCTTCAAGAAAGGCTTTGATCAGGCTACAAAGGCCTGGGGCAAGACACTTCCCGACATCTCGCAGAAGACCTACGACAGAGTCCTTGAAAAGATGGACAACTGGAAGAATGGTGTAGAGACCGAATGAAAAATTGACAAGAAAAGGGCGTCCGTGAAATACGGACGCCCCATTTTTTTGTTTTCAACTGTTTAGCTTCTTCTGGATCCAAGCGCGAAGACCTTTTTTCTTCTTGGGAGGCTCAGCCTTTCCGTGAAGCCCCTTGACCTGCGTTATATAAAGCCCTGAGACCATAGCCTTTACTTCCTTTTTTACGGGAACATTGTCAAAGATCTGCGGGTCGCAGATGAAAGACATTATCTTCGGACCGACCTTTGCCTTTACGATCGGAAGCTTCGCTGCTCTTGCGAGACGGCCCGCCTGGGCTATGGCCTGCGGAGGGAGCCCCGAGTCTTTCAGATGCATCTTTTTCTTGTCTATGACCAGAAGCGATACGGATTGGGCGGTCTGCCTTACGAGCTCGTCCTGTTCCGCCTTTCTTTTTTCAGCTTTTTTTCCGAGACGGTAGAGTATGATGATAGCTGCGACCATCGCAGCTGCTATTATTATGAGAACTATTGCCCATGCCGGCATATTATCACTCCTTAACAAAAAACAATCCTGCAACGGGTTTTGATTCTATCATTATAAAGATCAAAAAGCAACGAAAGGTCTTTATCTTGAATAACCTTTGTGTTAAAATCCTCACCGTTCGCCTTTTGAAACCTTTCAAAAGGACAGGAGAGATCTGATATGAAAAATAATAAAAAGCTAATAGCGCTTCTCGTTTCGCTCACGATCCCTGCGATGCTTTTCTCGGGCTGCGGCGGAGAGAGCAGTGGAAACAATACACCGCAAAGTCAAAGCAGCGGCGCTTACAAAAGCGAAGGCGTGGAAGAGGCGCTTTCCATGGTGACACTCGGAGAGTACAAGGGTCTCAGCGTCCGGGTTCCCGACGAGAACAGCGTGACTGACGAAGAGCTTTCGGATTTTGCGAGTGAAAATATCCTTACGGGTGCGGCAGAGTTTATAAAGGATGAAACACAGGATACAGTCAAAGAGGATTCTATCGTAAACGTGAACTACCAGGGACTTCTCGACGGTGTCGCCTTTTCCGGCGGTACAGCGGAGAATGCATTCATAGATGTGAAAAACAATTCAGAGGCCGTACGTGGCTCCGGTTATATCCCCGGCTTCACATCAGGACTTGTGGGTGCGAAGGTCGGCGATACAAAGGACTGCCCCGTCACCTTCCCGGAAAACTACAGCTCCAAAGACCTTGCGGGAAAGGATGTGATCTTTCGCTTCAAGATCAATTACATCTGCACAAAGGCAACGATGGACAACGTTTCCGATTCCTTTGTGAAGGAGAATTTCAATCTTGAGAAGGCCTCTGAATTCAAGGATTATGTAAAAAATGAATACAAGTCCTATGCCGCGAAAAACAAAGACACCTTGAAGAGGATGGCAGTGATAGATGCTGTCATAAATAACGCGAAATTTAACGGCGATTTTTCCAATGATGAAAAGATGGAATATGCATTCCTTGCGATCAGCAGCAAGGAAGGACTTTCACTTGATGAGGCAGGGTATTCTGATTATATTTCAAACTATATGTCAGCCTACGGCTTTGCGGACAAGGAAAAGTTTTTAAAGGCCCTGGGCGATGAAAGCGTATTGAAGGATTACTATATGGCATACAAAGCAATTGACCTTTGCGTAGACAGTGCGAAAGTGGTATAATTGCCGCTGTTTGCCATTGTATGTAAGAAAAGGAGCAAAAATCATGAAGCACGTAAAGACACTTAACACGAGAAATCTTACAAAGAGCGTTGAAAACGGCGGCTGCGGAGAGTGCAGAACCTCCTGCCAGAGCGCCTGCAAGACCTCCTGCACTGTAGGAAATCAGTCCTGCGAAAAGCTTTCAAAGAAGAACTGAAAAGCTGAACTAAGTAAAAATGATCCACGCGTTCAAAAACTCGGGGTACAATATTATCCTTGATGAAAACTCCGGTGCTGTGCATGTGGTCGATGAGGCAGCCTTCTCTCTGGCTCTGATCCTTAAGAAAAGGGCAGAGGAAGACAGCTCCTTTCATATGGAAAAGGATATCCCAAAGGATATCCTTGTTGAAGTTGAGTCTGAAAACGGGGCTCTTGGGAAAGAAGATATAGAGGAAGCCTACAGCGAGCTCTTTTCGTTATATGAAGAAAAGGCTCTCTTCACAGAGGACACCTACAAGGGCGCAGTTGATTCCTTCGTTCATCATCCGACTGTAGTGAAGGCGCTCTGTCTTCATGTGGCTCACGACTGCAACTTGAACTGCCGCTACTGCTTTGCAGGCCAGGGCGAATACCACGGGGCGAGAGGTCTCATGGATCTTGAGACCGGGAAGAAGGCGCTCGACTTCGTATGCGAAAACTCAAGGCACCGGAAGAACATCGAGATCGACTTCTTTGGCGGAGAGCCTCTCATGAACTGGGAGGTCGTAAAGGAACTGGTGCATTACGGTCGAAGCCTTGAAGAAAAAAAGGACAAGCATTTCCGCTTCACACTGACGACGAACGGAGTCCTTGTCACAGACGAGGTCATCGAATTTTGCAATAGAGAGATGGATAATGTCGTCCTCTCACTTGACGGCCGTCCGAAGGTTCACGATAGGATGAGACCCTTCCGTGGCGGGCAGAACAGCTTTGATACGATATTCAAAAATATCAAAAGATTCGCCGACAGCCGGGAGGCCCTCGGAAAAGAATATTATGTGAGAGGGACCTATACGAGGTTCAACCTTGATTTTTCAAAGGATGTCCTCTTCCTTGCAGATCAAGGCTTCAGACAGATATCGGTGGAGCCTGTGGTATGCGATCCTTCACTTGAATATGCAATACAGGATGAGGACATAGAAAAGCTTTCGCATGAATATGACATCCTTGCCGCGGAAATGAAGGAGCGTATAGGAAAGGAAAATGAATTCAATTTCTATCACTTCATGATAGATCTCGAAGGCGGACCCTGTGTCTACAAGCGGCTTTCAGGCTGCGGGGCGGGATCCGAATATCTTTCCGTAACACCGGACGGCTCGCTCTATCCCTGCCATCAGTTTGCAGGCGAGGAGGAATTTCTGCTCGGCAATGTGAAGACCGGCATAGACGAAAAAAAGCTTTCGCTCATCGACAGATTCAGATCGCTCAACGTCTATACGAAAAAGGAGTGTAGCTCCTGCTTTTGCAGGTATTATTGTTCCGGAGGTTGCGCTGCAAATGCTTACCACGCAAATCATGACATATCACTTCCTTATGAGACAGGCTGCGTTTTGCAGAGAAAAAGGGTTGAGTGCGCGATCATGTTAAAAGCCGCAAAATGCGGTTTTTAATGATACGCACGGGTTCGGCCAGGAAGATATTCGCTGACGCTCATCCGAACCCGGCGCGCAAGACTCGCGAGCGGGTCTTGATATAATAATTATTTAATTTAGGAGAGTAAGGTACAAAACAATGAAACGCATGAAGAAGAGCACAGGGGTCGTAATTTTCATAATATTCCTCGCGATCATAGTGTCGCTTGGGTATTACGCATTCACGATCCTAAAGTCAACAGGGATCGGCAAGGACAGGAACTTGAAGCTTGGCCTTGATCTTGCCGGCGGAGTTTCCATCACTTACGGTGTTGTCGGAGATACGCCCACACCCGAGCAGCTTTCGGATACGATCTACAAGCTGCAGCAGCGTATCGAAAACGACCTCGGGGAAGAGGCAAAGACTACTGAAGCAAATGTATATCAGGTCGGACTTGACAGGATAGCGGTCGAGATCCCCGGAGTGCAGGACGCAAACAAGGTACTTGAGGAGCTCGGAACTCCCGGAAAGCTCTATTTCATAAAGCATAAGGACTCTTCCGGAAATGAGAATTATTCCTATGACGCAACTGCCATGGATTATGTGCTTCAGAAGGACCTTGAGGAGATAGAGAAAGACGGAGGCATCGTCCTTACAGGATCTGAAGTCAAGAGTGCGACTGCCGGCTATGAGACAGACCGTACCACGAACGCGCAGGAGCCTGTTGTCCAGCTTTCCCTGAATGAAAAAGGCACAAAGGCCTTTGCCGACGCAACTGCGGAAGCCTTCGCGAACAACAAGGATTCCATCGGTATCTATTATGACGGAAGGTTTGTTTCCGTTCCGAGCGTTCAGGCTTCGATCGCTGACGGAAATGCCGTAATCAACGGAATGGAGAATTTCGATGAGGCAAAGTCGCTCGCTTCCTATATCAGGATCGGCGGGCTCGACCTTGAGCTTGAAGAGCTCCAGTCAGAGGTCGTTGGCGCTCAGCTTGGATCGAGCGCACTTTCAAGCTCGCTCATAGCTGCAGGGATCGGTCTCCTTCTCGTATTCCTCTTCATGATCATTATGTACCGCCTGCCCGGACTTATCGCTTCACTTGCATTGATACTTTACACAGAGCTCATTGTTTCGATACTTTATCTTTTCAATATCACGCTCACCCTTCCCGGTATCGCGGGTATCATCCTTTCGATAGGTATGGCGGTCGATGCGAATGTCATCGTCTTCGCCCGTATCCGTGAGGAGATCAGGGACGGAAAGAACATTTGGCATTCGGTAGGAAGCGGCTTCCACAGAGCGCTTTCAGCCATCATAGACGGAAACGTGACAACACTTATCGCGGCCGCGGTCCTCGGTATAATGGGAACCGGAACCGTAAAGGGCTTCGCTGTTACCCTTGCCCTCGGTGTTGTGCTCTCGATGTTTACGGCACTCTTTATCACAAGGCTTCTGATGAAGACCTTCCTTTCCATGGGCGCGGAAAAGCCGTCCCTCTACGGAAAGGCAAAGGACGTGAAGGTAATCGATTTCATCGGGAAGAGATGGCTCTTCTTCTTTATCTCTATCGCAGTGATAGGTGCCGGCCTTATCGGTATGGCGGTCAATGGCGCGAGGTCAGGCAAGGCACTTAATTACAGCCTTGAGTTCCAGGGCGGAACCTCGACAACCGTTGATTTCGATCAGGACTTCTCGATAGAAGAGATAGAGTCGAAGGTCATCCCCGTGGTTTCAAATATCACCGGCGACAACAATATCCAGACACAGAAGGTAAATAACGGAAATGCCGTCATCATAAAGACGAGAACTCTCAGCATTGAAGAAAGACAGGCACTTGATGAAGCGCTCTATGAGAACTTCGGAGTAGATGATGAGGATATCTCATCGGAGAACATAAGCTCCATGATCTCCGGCGAGATGAGAAGGACCTCGATCATAGCAGTTACCGTTGCGGTGGTCCTGATGCTCATCTACATCTGGATCAGGTTCAGGGATGTGAGGTTCGCTTCATCCGCGATCATCGCCCTCGGACATGATGTGCTCGTTATATTTGCTGTATATGCTCTTTCAAGGATCTCGGTGGGCGCCGCGTTCATCGCCTGCGTCCTTACCGTTATCGGATATTCGATCAACGATACGATCGTCATCTTTGACCGTCTCCGTGAGAATTATCCGAAGCTCAAGGATCAGAGCAGGGAGTCACTGGCACAGCTTTCAAATGAGTCTATCAGCCAGACTCTTACAAGGTCGATCTCAACCTCGGTTACGACGGCTATCACGGTACTCATGCTTCTGATCCTCGGTGTGACTTCAGTCAAGGAGTTCGCGCTTCCGCTCTTGATCGGTGTGATCTGCGGTACCTATTCATCGATCTGCATCGCGACAGAGCTCTGGTTTTTGATGAAGGTTCATTTTAAGGGAAAGAGCGGGCTTGACAAGAAGAAGGCACCCGCGAAAAAGATAGAAAAGAATTCCGAAGGCGCAGTCGTTTGATCAGTTTAATTATCAGGAGGATGAGATGTACACTATAGACGATATTAGGAAAGAAGACCCCGAAGTCGCCCAGGCGATATGTGACGAGTTCAACCGTCAGGCTGACCACATCGAGCTCATCGCTTCTGAGAACTGGGTGAGCCCCGCTGTGATGAGTGCCATGGGCTCGGTCCTTACGAACAAGTACGCCGAGGGCTATCCCGGTCATCGCTATTACGGCGGCTGCGAGTGCGTGGATGTTGTTGAGGAGCTTGCTAGGGAGCGCGCAAAGGAGCTTTTTGGTGCTGAGTACGCAAACGTTCAGCCTCACTCCGGCGCCCAGGCCAATATGGCTGTGGAATTTGCAGTCTGCAAGCCCGGAGATACCATCATGGGCATGTCTCTTGATCACGGCGGGCATCTTACACATGGAAGCCCTGTGAATTTCTCCGGAACCTATTTCAAGATAGTTCCTTATGGAGTGAATGCTGACGGCTTCATAGATTATGATGAGGTGGAGCGGATAGCAAAGGAATGCTCACCGAGGATGATAATCGCAGGCGCAAGCGCTTATGCGAGAAAGATCGATTTCAAGCGCTTCCGTGAGATAGCAGACTCTGTCGGCGCGGTATTGATGGTCGATATGGCGCACATCGCAGGGCTTGTAGCAGGAGGGGTTCATGAGTCGCCCGTCCCTTATGCTCAGATCGTGACATCAACGACTCACAAGACTCTGAGAGGACCCAGAGGCGGACTTATCCTCGCGACGCAGGAGGCGGCCGATCAGTTCAAGCTCAACAAGGCTATCTTCCCGGGAATTCAGGGCGGACCCCTCATGCATGTCATAGCTGCAAAGGCCGTATGCTTCAAGGAGGCTCTTTCTCCTGAATTCAAGACCTATGCCGAGAACATCGTAAAGAATGCGGCTGCACTTGCAAAGGGACTGCTGGCGCGAGGAGTTTCACTGGTCTCCGGCGGAACGGACAATCATCTTCTGCTTATGAATCTCGTTCCGGACGCCCTTACCGGAAAAGAGGTTGAAGGCTGGCTTGATCAGGCTCATATCACAGCAAACAAGAACACGGTTCCAAACGATCCGCAGAAGCCATTTGTCACATCCGGCATCCGTCTCGGAACTCCGGCAGCAACCACGAGAGGACTCGATGAAGAGGACTTTGACAAGGTCGCAGAGGCTATAGCCGCAGTTGTAAAAGAGCATGAAAACGGCATTGAAAAGGCAAGAGCTATAGTTGATGAACTTACAAAGAAGCATCCCCTTTTGGGAGCCTTCTGAAAACAATAATAATTTCTAACCCCTTTCATCTTTTTTCAAAGGATGAAAGGGGTTTTTTTATCACAGAAAATGCTTCTGAGAGAGCGCAAGTGTTGAAACCATATCCCTCTTGTGCTATTCTATTGCGGTATGTGTGTGGAAAAGGCAGGAGATTTTGGCTGATGGAAAGAGATACAAAGGACAGACTCTTTTCGTTCATAGCGCTCATCCTTTCAGTCGCGGCCTTTCCCCTTTCCTGTACGCTTTGGGGAGGCATAATAAGTTCAGTGGCTGCAGTAGTGCTTGTCCTTGTCCACAACAGGCTCTTTGACGGGAACAGGGTGGCTGCTGCGGCATTCTGGATCGCGGTGGCTTATCTTTCTGTACTTGTCCTCTACCTGATATTTGCGGGAGTGTATCGGGCAACGATAGAAAGAAACATGAGATTGATAGAAGGAATGCGTTGATGGATGGGAACGGAAATCAAAACAGAGTTCCGGTGAAGAAAAGGGGAAACGGCTTTGCTATAACGTCCCTGGTGCTTGGCATTCTTTCTATATCGCTCTTTTGTACTCTATTTAGCCCCGTGCTTTCGGCACTGTCTCTCATATTCGGGATCATCTACCTTGTGTCCTATGTTCCCGAAAGAAAAAGCTTTGCCATAACAGGAATCATACTTGCTGCTGCCTCAATACTTATGTTCATTATTTCGATCAATATATTGATGAATTCAGCAGCATTGCACAGCATCAGGAACGCAGACCCGGCCACCCTTCTTCAGGAATACCTGAAGTTTGTCCGTGATTCGGGCTACGGAGATCTGATAAATACTCTTAACTGAAAGGTTTGAAATGTACGAAAAAGTCGATACCAGCCTTGATTTTGCGGGCCGTGAAAAAGAAGTCGAAAAATTCTGGGATGAAAATCAGATCTTTGAAAAGTCAATGAAGATCCGTGAGGGCTGCCCTACTTATACCTTCTATGACGGTCCCCCCACAGCGAACGGAAAGCCTCATATAGGGCATGTCTTAACGCGGGTGATAAAGGACATGATCCCCCGCTACCGTACGATGAAGGGCTATTTCGTTCCGAGAAAGGCAGGCTGGGATACCCATGGCCTTCCGGTGGAGATCGAGGTTGAAAAAAAGCTCGGTCTTGACGGAAAGAAGCAGATAGAAGAATACGGCATGGAGCCCTTCATAGAGCAGTGCCGTGAGTCAGTCTGGAAATACAAAGGTCTCTGGGAGGATTTCTCAGGACAGGTTGGTTTCTGGGCGGATATGAAGGACCCTTATATTACCTACGACAATGATTTCATAGAGTCGGAATGGTGGGCATTGAAGGAGATATGGAACAAGGGACTCCTTTACAAGGGCTTCAAGGTTGTGCCCTACTGTCCCCGCTGCGGGACCCCGCTTTCCTCACAGGAGGTGGCGCAGGGCTATAAGACCGTAAAGGAGCGCTCCGCCATCGTCCGCTTCAGATGCGCTGATGAGGAAGCATTCTTCCTTGCGTGGACGACCACACCCTGGACGCTTCCTTCAAATGTGGCGCTCTGCGTGAATCCTACTGATGATTACCTGAAGGTAAAGGCTGTAGACGGGAATGTTTATTATCTTGCAAAGGCACTCGCGGACAAGGTACTGTCGGGACTTCTCGAGGGAGACAATGCATTAAGCGCAAACGACAGCGGAAAGGCTTATGAGATCCTTTCCGAAATGAAGGGCTCTGACCTTGAAAAAAGAGAGTACGAGCCGCTTTTCTCCTGCACCGGAGAGGAAGCAAAGAGGCAGGGGAAGAAGGCTCATTTCATAACATGCGACGACTATGTCACTATGGAGGATGGTACCGGTATAGTTCATATCGCGCCTGCCTTCGGTGAGGATGATGCGAGGGTCGGAAGGAAGTATGAACTTCCCCTCGTTCAGTTCGTGGACAGCGCCGGAAATATGACTGAGGAGACGCCCTTTGCGGGAGTGTTTGTAAAGAAGGCGGATCCAATGGTCCTTAAGGATCTTTCCGAAAGGAAGCTGCTTTTCTCGGCACCGCAGTTTACGCATGATTACCCTCATTGCTGGAGATGCGACACGCCGCTCATCTATTACGCCCGCTCCTCATGGTTCATCAAGATGACGGAGGTCAGGGATGATCTTTTGAAGAATAATGACACGGTAAACTGGATCCCGCCCTCAATAGGAAAGGGACGCTTTGGGGACTGGCTTTCAAATGTACAGGACTGGGGCATCTCAAGAGACCGCTATTGGGGAACGCCTCTTAATATCTGGGAATGCAGTGACTGCCATTATCAGGAGCCGATCGGCTCAAGAGCCGAGCTTGCTGAAAAGACAGGAAATGCTGAAGACGCAAAGACTGAACTTCACCGCCCTTATATCGATGCGGTCACCTATACCTGTCCAAAGTGCGGGAAAGAAATGCACCGCGTTCCCGAGGTCATAGACTGCTGGTTTGATTCCGGTGCTATGCCTTTCGCACAGCATCATTATCCTTTTGAGAATGAGGAAAAGTTCAAGGAGCAGTTCCCGGCGGCATTTATCTCAGAGGCTGTTGATCAGACCAGAGGCTGGTTCTACAGTCTCATGGCGGAGTCCACGATCCTTTTCAACAAGGCGCCTTATGAAAATGTCATAGTCCTCGGCCATGTCCAGGACGAGAACGGACAGAAGATGTCAAAGTCCAAGGGCAATGCTGTCGATCCCTTTGAGGCTCTCGACAAATACGGGGCCGACGCCATCAGGTGGTATTTCTACATCAATTCCGCGCCCTGGCTTCCCAACAAATTCCACGGGAAGGCAGTGGAGGAGGGTCAGAGGAAGTTCCTCGGAACGCTCTGGAACACATACGCTTTCTTTGTCATTTATGCGAACATAGATGAGTTCGATCCGACGAAATACAAGATGGACAAGGACAGCCTCACGGTGATGGATCGCTGGATATTATCCCGCCTCAATTCCACGGTGAAGGAAGCGGACTCTGACATGGAGAATTACAAGATCCCCGAGACCGCGAGAGCGCTGCTTTCCTTCGTGGACGATCTTTCAAACTGGTATGTCCGCCGCTGCCGTGCGCGCTTCTGGGCAAAGGGAATGGAGCAGGACAAGGTCAATGCCTATATGACCTTGTATGAATGCCTTGTCACGATAGCAAAGGCTTCCGCGCCCCTTATCCCGTTCATGGCTGAGGAGATATATCAAAATATCGTTCGGAATGTCGATAAGGACGCGCCTGAGTCGGTCCATCTGTGCGATTATCCTTCCTGCGATGAGGAGATGATCGACCTTTCCCTTGAGGAAGAGATGGGGCTTCTCCTGAAGGTCGTGACCACGGGCCGCGCCGCAAGGAACAGCGCGAACATCAAGAACCGCCAGCCTCTTTCAAGGATGTTCGTGCGCGCGCCTCACGAGCCGGATGATTTTTACAAAGAGATAATAAGGGACGAGCTCAATATCAAGGAAGTCGTCTTTACTGAAAATATCAGTGATTATACATCCTATGTTTTGAAGCCCCAGTTAAAGACCGTGGGACCGAAGTTCGGGAAGTTCCTCGGAAAGATACAAGGGGCGTTAAAGAACCTTGACGGGAACAAAGCCTACGAGGAGCTCGAGGAAAAGGGCGAGCTTTCCTTCCCGGATATAGACCCGTCTGTCGTGCTTTCAAAGGACGATCTGCTTATCTCGATGGAGAGCAAGGAGGGCTTTGCGGCAGCAGGAGATTCCGGCGTCACATGCGCGCTTGACACGACGCTTTCCGATGAGCTTGTCAATGAGGGCTTTTTCAGGGAGCTTGTCTCAAAGATACAGACAATGCGAAAGGAAGCGGATTTTGATGTCATGGACAGGATCACGCTTTCCTTTGACGGCACGCAAAAGATAAAGAGCGTGATAGAAGAATTTGATGAAGATCTCAAGAAAGAGGTCCTTGCCACTGAGATCAGTGAAGGGGCTTCGGACAGCGGATACAAAAAAGATTGGAATATCAACGGAGAGGCAGTGACTCTTTCAGTCACGAGAAACGGGTGAAAAAAATGCTTGGAAAACTGATGGGAGACAAGGAAAAAGAAATTTCGGAGGAGAATATGCAGTCGATGAAACCTGCTACTCAAGTCAAGAAGGACAAAACATGGACCAATGTCATCAGTTCTCACAGGATGATAATGTCTCCTGACAGAGAGGACTCAAAGGAGGCCTTCAAGGAGGAGATCCAGGACAATGTGAAGCGCCTTTACAGAAAGGAATTCGAGGAGGCTTCAAGCTTTGAGGTATATCAGGCTGTTTCACTTGCCGTAAAGGATATCCTGATCGACAACTGGATCGCGACCCAGGATGTCATGGACAGGGACGACCCGAAGATAGTTTATTATATGTCGATGGAGTTCCTGATCGGAAGGGCTCTCGGCAACAACCTCATCAGCCTTTCCGCCTACAAGATGGTAAAGGAGGCACTTGAAGAGCTCAATGTCGACCTCAATCTCATTGAGGATCAGGAGCCCGATCCCGCGCTTGGAAACGGCGGCCTTGGGCGTCTTGCGGCCTGCTTCCTTGATTCACTCTCAACCCTTGGCTATCCCGCATACGGCTGCGGTATCAGGTATCATTACGGAATGTTCCGCCAGAAGATCCGCGACGGCTATCAGAAGGAGGCTCCGGATGACTGGCTCAAGAACGGTTATCCCTTCGAGCTGAAGAGGCCGGAGTATTCCTATGAGATCAAGTTCGGCGGCTATGTCCGTGCGGAGTCCCAGCCTGACGGGAACACGAAGTTCATTCAGGAGGGATACAACTCCGTAATGGCAGTCCCCTATGATATTCCGATAGCCGGATACAAAAACCATGTGATCAATTCGCTCATGATCTGGGACGCTGAGCCGAAGCAGGAGTTCTCCCTTGAGTCCTTTGACAGGGGCGATTACACGAAGGCTGTCGAGGATGAGAATCTCGCAAGGACACTCTGTGATGTCCTTTATCCCAATGACTCCCACGAGTCAGGCAAGGAGCTTCGTCTGAAGCAGCAGTATTTCTTTGTTTCAGCTTCCCTCCACAGGGCTATCGACCGTTTCAAGAAGCATCACAACGATATCAAGGAGCTTCCCGACAAGGTCGTATTCCAGATGAACGATACGCATCCCACTCTTACGGTTCCCGAGCTCATGAGGATACTCATGGACGAGGAGGGACTCGGTTGGGACGACGCATGGGATATCGTGACAAGGTGCACCGCCTATACGAACCATACGATAATGAGCGAGGCTCTTGAAAAGTGGCCGGTAGACCTCTTCGCAAGGCTCCTTCCCCGTATCTACAACATAGTCGAGGAGATCAACAGACGTTTCTGCCTTGATATCCTCAGGAAGTTCAATGACCAGGGCAAGGTGGACCGCATGTCCATCATCCATGACGGACAGGTCAAGATGGCAAACATGGCTATCTGCGCGGGCTATTCCGTAAACGGTGTTGCAAAGCTTCATACCGAGATATTAAAGAACCACTCGCTGAAGGACTTCTACGATATGTATCCGAAGAAGTTCAACAACAAGACGAACGGGATCACGCAGAGGAGATTCCTCCTTCACGCGAATCCCCTCCTTTCAGACTGGATCACTTCAAAGATAGGCGACGGCTGGATCACGGACCTTTCGCAGATGAAGAAGCTTTTGCCGTTTGCGGAAGATCCCCAGTGCCAGAAGGAATTTTTGAACATCAAGTACCAGAACAAGGTACGCCTTGTGAAATATATCTCCGAGCACAACGGCATCCAGGTAAGCCCCGATTCCATCTTTGATGTCCAGGTAAAGAGGCTCCATGAGTACAAGAGGCAGCTCCTCAACATCCTTCATGTGATGTACCTCTACAACCAGATCAAGGAAAATCCCGACATGCCTTTTGTTCCGAGGACCTTCATCTTCGGAGCGAAGGCGGCGGCGAGCTATCGGATCGCGAAGCTTACGATCAAGCTCATAAACAATGTGGGTGCCGTCATCAACAACGACAAGTCCATAAACAACAAGCTCAAGGTCGTATTCATCGAGGATTACCGCGTTTCAAACGCAGAGATAATCTTCGCGGCAGCCGATGTTTCGGAGCAGATCTCGACCGCTTCAAAGGAGGCATCGGGAACCGGCTGCATGAAGTTCATGTTAAACGGCGCCATCACTATCGGGACCATGGACGGTGCTACCGTTGAGATGGTGGAAGAGATGGGCAGGGAGAATGCCTTCATCTTCGGTCTTTCCTCCGACCAGATAATAGAGCATGAGAAGAAGAGGGATTATGATCCAATGACGATATACAACTCGGACGTGGATGTGAAGAAGGTACTGAACCAGCTCGTGAACGGCTTCTATTCCGCGGAGAACACGGAGCTCTTCAGGGACATCTACAATTCGCTCCTGAATACCGAGTCTTCACAGTACGCGGACACATATTTCAATCTCGCCGATTTCAAGAGCTATGACGAGGCCCACAGGAAGCTGGAAGAGACCTATCGCGACAGGAATGAATGGGCAAGGATGGCGATAACGAACATTGCCTGTGTCGGCAAGTTCTCATCCGACAGGACCATCCAGGAATATGTGGATGACATATGGCACCTCACCCCGATCAAGGTGACGGAAAATGATTTCAGTTGAACGTGCTTAGAATTTAAGGATATTTGAATGTCAGAAGAAAACAAGAACACCCCCGACACCATCGATGAGAATGCAAAGGATATAAATCCCGACGATAAGAAGGATGAGAGGGAGGAAGTCTGCTATATGTGCAGACGTCCCGAATCACAGGCGGGAAAGATGATCCATCTTCCCGGAAACCTTTCGGTCTGCTCCGACTGTATGCAAAAAACCTTTGATTCCATCAAAAATCTTCCCTTCGGCGGAGACAATACGGGTGGAAACCTGGATCTTTCAAACATCCCGCAGGTCTCCTTTATGAATCTGAAGGACCTCATGGGCTCCTTCGGCGTACCCGAATCTCAGAAGCTGAAAAAGAAGAAGGAGAAGGTAGAGGGAGAAGAGGTACCGCCCGAGATAGACATCAGGAACATGATCCCTCCCCATGAGATCAAGGCAAAGCTTGACGATTATGTTGTGGGACAGGATCATGCGAAAAAAGTGATGAGTGTCGCGGTCTACAACCATTACAAGAGGGTCTTTTCCGAGGAGCAGAGGAAGAAGGCCGAGGAGGAGCAGAAGGGAAAGAACGGGAAGAACGAAAATGCTCCGGTCATTGACGACGGGGTTGAGATCGAGAAATCCAATATGCTGATGATCGGTCCCACAGGTTCAGGAAAGACCTATCTCGTTCGTACGCTCGCAAAGCTTTTGAACGTGCCGCTTGCGATCACGGACGCCACAAGCCTCACAGAGGCAGGCTATATCGGTGATGATATCGAGTCCGTTGTTTCAAAGCTTCTTGCCGCTGCGGGAAATGATGTGGAGCTCGCGGAGCACGGCATTATCTTCATAGACGAGATAGACAAGCTTGCGAAAAAGAGGAACGCGAACCAGCGTGATGTGAGCGGAGAGGCAGTGCAGCAGGGGATGCTGAAGCTCCTTGAGGGTTCCGTCATCGAGGTTCCCGTAGGTGCTTCATCAAAGAATGCCATGGTCCCGATGACGCTCGTGGATACAAGGAACATCCTCTTCATCTGCGGCGGAGCCTTCCCCGATCTTTCGGATATCATAAAGGAACGCCTCAACAAGTCCTCAGCCATGGGCTTTGTGTCCGATTTAAAGGACAAGTACGACAAGGACGAGAACATCCTTGAAAAGGTGACGGTGGAGGATCTTCGGAAATTCGGGATGATACCCGAGTTCATAGGCCGTCTGCCCATTATCTTCGCCCTTCAGAGCCTGACCGTGGATATGCTGGTAAAGATCCTCGTGGAGCCGAAGAACGCCATAGTGAAGCAGTATCAGAAGCTTCTTGAATATGACGAGGTGAAGCTCGAATTCGAGGAGGGGGCGCTTCGGGCCATATCCGAGGAAGCAAAGGGAAGGGAGCTTGGCGCGAGGGCACTTCGCTCGATCATAGAGGACCTCATGCTCGATATCATGTATGAGATACCGAAGGATGACAATATAGGCACCGTCATCATCACGGAGGATTATGTGAGAAAGAAGGGCGGTCCGAAGATACTTATGAGAGAGACGCAGAGGACGGCAAAGAGCGGACAGGCATGAAGGTTTTTTCTCTTACAAAGATTCCCCAGTTCATGACCGAGCTTTTTTCGGGGACCTTCTTTGATGATTTTCAAGTGAACAGGATCACCATAAAAAACGGCCCTTCGACTGTGATCGAGGGCCGTATTTCTGATGAAGGAGAGGAGATAGAGTACTGTCCGTACTCCTCCGTGAAAAAGATAGCCTATGAATGCGTGAAGGGAAAGACTCTTCCGAACTTCATGAAATTCGTTCTTTCAGCGCCGAAGGAGATGGCAGGCGATCATGGTCTTTCAGACGGCGAGAGCCTTTCTCTTACATTATCATTCAAAGATAATGAGCTTACGATAATGAGCGGCGCGTTTTTGAAGGATCCCTTTTCCGGTGCCGAAACTGAAAAAGCATGGGACAGTGCAGTTGAAAAGATGTTTTCATCCTTTGTCTGACCGGCTCATATAAGGTTAGCGAAAGCAAATTTTTGGTTGAAATCTGTGGGTCTTTATGATAATTTTAAGTTTGTTGTGAAGCCCCACGCAATTATCGATCTGGGGGCTAGATTTGGAGGATACAAAAAATGAAGACAGGTACAGTTAAGTGGTTCAGCAGCCAGAAGGGATACGGATTCATATCAGATGAAGAGGGAAATGATATCTTCGTACACTTCAGCGGGATCGTTGCAGACGGTTTCAAGACTCTTTCTGACGGAGCCAAGGTTCAGTACGAAGTAAGTCAGAGCGAGAGAGGACCACAGGCTGTGAACGTAAGCGTTATCTCCTGACCGCTTTTACTTTGTGAAAAGTCTGTTCATAAATTGGATCTGAACTTAAGAGCGGAACGGTGAAAGCCGTTCCGTTTTTCATTATCCGGATGGAAAGAAAAACAGTCAAAAAAAACACAAGAGCGCTCCTTCTTCCTATCTTTTTTTCAGCTGTGCTCCTGCTGTCGGGATGCTCCTCGCACCTTTCACTTTTCTTCGGGCACCAGAAGGATGTGGAGAGCATTTCAAATGAGAAGTATGCCTACAGCTGTCTTTCGATCGAGGAAAAAAAGCTCTATGACATAATGTTGGACGCATTCCTTCATTTCAGGGAGGAGGTAGTGATAAATACCGTCGAGCCTGATGTCCTTGAGAAGCTTTTCTATGCAATCTTTTCGGACTACGGCGGCCTCTTCTGGGTGGATGGCTACAGCTACAGCAGCAAAAGCAATGGTGATTCGCCCAATATGCTGTTTTCTCCCGATTTTTCGATGACGAAAAAAGAGAAGGAGGAAAAGGAGGCTCTCGTCGAGAAGGCAAAGAAGGAATGGCTTTCCGGGATATCAAATGACTCACCTGATTTTTACAAGTCGCTCTATGTCTATGAGAACATTGTTTCAAGGGTGGATTATGACGAGGATGCGCCGGACAGCCAGAACATCCTCTCAGTCTTTTTGAACGGCCGCTCCGTCTGCCAGGGCTATGCTGATGCGGCCGGAGTACTCTTTGATGAGCTTGGGATCAAAAACGTGATCCTCCGCGGCACAGCGCAGGGTGACCCCCATTCCTGGAATATGATAATGCTTGACAATGAGTGGTATTTCTTTGATGCCACCTGGGGGAACAACCGCTTCCTTGACAAGAACGCTGACAAAAAGACCGTGAACTATGCTTATCTCAATCTGACTTCAGAGGAGATGGAAAAAACCCATATTATTGATATGGATATTCCGATCCCGAACTGCACTGCGACTGAGAATAATTATTACAACAAGATGGGCCTTTTCTTTGAGTCACTCGACAAGGAGTCGATAGGGCGGGCCTTTTCAAATTCATATAGAAGCGGTGACTCGCAGTGTTCCGTGAAATTCAAAACTCCGACACTCTATTATCAGGCGGTTGATTTCTTTGTGAGGAAGGGCAACCTTGGACGCTATTGTGAAGGCCTTTCATACATCTATTACAATGAGAGGCGGGATGTGCTGGTACTTACTATCTATTTTTTCTGAATATGAAATTTGAAACAGTAAAGGACGCGCTCCTCCTCCTCGGGATCAGGGGAGAGGCTACAAGAGATGATGTAAAGGGCGCATACAAGGAGCTTTTGAAGCTATATCACCCTGACGAGAATCCGTCAAAAAAAACGGCCTGGCAGTATTATGACATCAGAGATGCTTATGATTTTCTGATGGATATCTTCAAGGATGAGAGGATAAGGTCAGTTGGAGGAGAACCTTATTACAAGAGACCTTCCTCAAGTGAAAGCGTGATAAAGAAGGACCCGCCGAAGACCAATAAAGTAGCAAGAGAGGGTGGAAGGATAATCGGTGATGCCTCTGCGGCAAGGGAGGTCAAGGAAAAACAGGCTCAGCGTACAAAGGCGATAAAGAAGGATATAGAATACAGGGAGAGGAAAAAGGCCGAGGAAGAGCTTGAAAAAAGGCGGGCCGAAGCAGCGTTTCAGGACGCGATGGAAAAGATCAACAGGATACGTTTTGCGGAACGCTCCGCAGAGATAATATCCGCAATGCTGAAGAAGGAGAGCGAAAAATGAACATAGTATGTCTTGACCTTGAAGGAGTGCTGGTGCCTGAGATATGGATAGCTTTTTCGAAGGAGTCAAAAATCCCCGAGCTTTCAAGGACCACAAGGGACGAACCTGACTACGGAAAGCTCATGAATTTCAGGATCAATATCCTGAAGGAGCACGGCCTTACGCTTCAAAAGATACAGGATACGATAGCGAGGATCGATCCGCTTCCGGGCGCAAAGGAATTCCTTGACAGCCTTCGCGAAAAGGCACAGGTTCTGATCCTCTCCGATACCTTTGATCAGTTCGCCGGTCCTCTCATGAAAAAACTGGGCTGGCCCACGATATTCTGTAATACCCTTGAAGTAGCAAAAGACGGTGAGATCACCGGCTTTAAGATGAGATGTGAGAAGTCAAAGCTTACGACCGTGAAGGCGCTTCAGTCCATAGGCTTTGAGACGATAGCCGCCGGGGATTCCTTCAACGATCTTGAGATGATAAGGGCATCAAAGAAGGGCTTCCTTTTCCGCTCGACAGATGCGATCAAGCGTGACAATCCCGATCTTCCCGCATTTGAGGAATATGATGAGTTTTTGGAAGCGATAGTTGAGGCTCTACTATAGTTTTTGGGATATAAAGGTGGTTTTGTATGATCCAGAAGGATTATCTTGTAGAGTCGCCGCTCACGGCAGCAAGGGCAGTCGCAGATATTGAGAAGACCCTTCGAGAGACCCCGCACAGGGACGCGCTTCTTACGATATATGAGACGGGCTTTCCGCGCTCTATGATAAAGACCCTTCTTTCAATGCTGAAGGGGTGCGAAATTTATGGACTCAAGACCGTCGGTATTTCGATATTCGCGATCGTGGACAGTCCTTTTGAGGGGCAGGGTGTCAGGCTGAACCTCCTTGTTTCCGAAAAGGCGGAATTTGAGATAGCCGACATCCCCTTCCTGCCCGGCGAGGAGGACGGCGCCATTGAAAGGATGAGAGCGCGCCTTGCGGCTCATCCTGACGCGAAGGCTGTCCTGATACTTTCCGGCAATACCGGGATAGATATGGACAGGTTCCTCTCAAAGTCCGCGGAGGGCCTCGGGGATATAGTTTTCTTCGGTACCTCTACCACAAATGCCGGACCGCCCCTTCAGCATTCCATGGAGGATCTGCTGGAATTTGACTCCACAAGCATCTCAAGCAGGGAAAACTTTGTGATAGGAAATGAGATCTTCACTGACGGGGTCGTGGCTGTGATCTTCTCGGGGGAGGAGCTTTTCGTCCAGTCGAATTATGTCCTCGGCTGGCACGCGATCGGCAGGGAGATGGAGATTGCCGCAGGAAGGAGGGCAGACACCCACGAAGCCTACATAAGCACCATAGACGGGATGAAGGCGACTGAGATATTCAGGGAATATCTCGGGGTGAAGCCTGACAAATACTTTTCCACCAATATCTGCGAATTTCCCCTGATGGTGAACAAGAACGGGGTCGATATCTGCCTCATCCCTTACAGGTTCGGGGAAGAGGGGGAGATATATTTCTGTTCATCCGTTAAAAACGGCGACAGGGTCACCTTTTCCTATGCTTCAAGCAGCGAGGTGCTCATGTCGGCGACGCAGTCCTTTGAGGAAATGGAAAAGTTTTCGCCTGACGCGCTTTTCCTTGTGATGTGCGGAAACAGGCTGAACTTCCTTCATGAGGACGCCCATATCGAATGGGACAAGTATAGGGCACTGGTTCAAAACTATGCCCTTATCCACGGCTTCTGCGAGCTTTATTTCAGAAACGGGAGCGGCGGGGTATTGAACAGCGCCCATGTTGCCATAGGCTTCTCAGAGGGCGTGAAGGAGCGGCCCAAGCACAGATATGAATATCTCCCTGATTTTTTACGCTGCAAGCACAAGGGCGTGATACCTCTTTCCGACAGGATGTCCTTCTTCATGACAAAGATGACGAGTGAGCTTCTTGAGATGGCAAAGAAGGCAGAGGCATCAAATCAGGCGAAGTCCGCTTTTCTGTCTTCGATGTCCCATGAGATCAGGACCCCCATAAACGCGGTCCTCGGCATGGACGAGATGATCCTTCGTGAAAGCAATGAGGATAATGTCATCGGCTATGCCAACGATATCATGTCCGCAGGACACAGCCTTCTTGGGATAGTAAATGACGTCCTTGATTTTTCAAAGATAGAGGCCGGAAAGCTTTCGATCCTTCACGTGGAATATGAATTCTCCTCCGTGATCAACGATCTTTATACCGTGATAAGGAAGAGGGCTCTTGACAAGGGGCTTGAGCTGAAGCTCGATATAGATCCTTCCATACCCTCAGTCCTTTACGGTGACGAGATCAGGCTGAAACAGGTAGTAACGAACATTCTTACAAATGCGGTGAAATATACGGAAGAAGGCTCCGTGACACTTACCGTAAAGAGGGTATCAAGGGAAAAGGAGGCTTTTTCCGACGGCAGCGAGTGTCATGGGAACGCCTGCTTTGCAAGACCTGTTTACCTTTTTGTTGAGGTGAAGGATACCGGCATCGGCATCAAGGAAGAGGATATGAAAAAGCTCTTCAATCCATTTGAGAGGATGGACGAGAACAGGAACCGTACCATAGAGGGGACGGGGCTTGGGCTCAATATTACCGAGAGCCTTCTCAATCTCATGGAAAGCGAGCTGTCTGTTGAAAGCGTATACGGCGAGGGCTCTGCCTTCTCGTTTACTATCAAGCAGGGCATATCAAGGGATGAGCCTGTGGGCGATATAAGGTCGAGGCTTGAAAGGGTTCATGAAAAAAAGAAATATGTTGAGCGATTTACGGCGCCTTTTGCTTCTATACTTGTTGTTGATGATACAAGGATGAACCTTGATGTCATAAAGAATCTTCTGAAAAAGACGCGCATCTCAATTGATGCGGTGGAGAGCGGGCAGGAGGCCCTCTCCTGCGTGAGAGAGAAATCATATGACATTATCTTTCTCGATCACAGGATGCCGAATATGGACGGCGTAGAGTGCCTGAAAAGGATGAAGGAGATGGAGGATAACAAGAGCGCTGATGCTCCCGTCATCTCCCTTACCGCAAACGCGATCTCCGGCGCGAGGGAATTTTATCTCACGAGCGGCTTTTCCGATTATCTCACAAAGCCCGTGGATCCCGCGAAGCTTGACGATATATTGATAAGATTCCTTCCGAAGGAGAAGGTGATCTTTTCAAAAAGCGGCGGGAAAAAGGATAATAAGGCTGCCGCCTTGTCCGGCTGGGCTGAAAAGCCGCGCATCGTGATGATAGATGATGAGCCTCTCATACATGAGGCGGCAAAAAATATACTTTCCGGCAGCTTTTCATTTGAGGCTTTTTCAGACGGAAAGAGCGGGGTAGAGGGAGCCGCGGCAGCACATACGGACCTCATCCTCCTTGACGTGAAGATGCCTGAGGAGGACGGCTTTGCCACTTTAAAGCGGCTGAAAGAGGACGAAAGGACGAGTGCGATTCCCGTTATCTTTCTGACCGGTGATGAGAACAGGGAGACCGAGATAGAGGGGCTGAAGGCAGGGGCATGGGACTTTGTGAGAAAGCCCTTTTCACCCGAGGTTTTGAAGCAGAGGGTTGAGCATACGATAGAGCTTTCCCGCCTCCAGGCGGATCTTCAGAATGAGGTTTCGATCAAGACACTGAAGATAGAGCATCTTACCGAAGAGATAATGCTCTCGCTCTCAAAGGCTGTCGACGCGAAGGACCATTATACAAACGGCCATTCGGAGAGGGTTGCGGGCTACTCCGTGATGCTTGCAAAGAAGATGGGGATGGACGAGAATGCCCAGAGAGAGATCTATTCCATGGGACTCCTCCATGACGTAGGAAAGATAGGGGTTTCGGAGGCTATATTGAACAAGCCCGCCCGCCTTACCGATGAGGAGTTTTCGGAGATCAAAACCCATACCGTAAAGGGCTATGAGATACTGAAGACTATCACAGAACTTCCCTCGCTTGCGACAGGAGCCCGCTGGCATCATGAAAGATATGATGGCAAGGGCTATCCCGATGGGAAGCAGGGTGAGGACATACCCATTGCCGCAAGGATAATATGCGTCGCGGATTCCTATGATGCCATGTCTTCCACACGCTCCTACTCAAAGCCGAGGGAGCAGGAAAAGGTGCGCGCCGAGATAGTGCGCTGCAGCGGGACGCAGTTTGATCCTGTAGTGGCGGAAAAGATGGTCGAGCTCATAGACGAGGATCCTGATTATCTCATGAACGAGCTTTCATACAAGGATTCGGCGGCTGCAAAATATGTTGAAGCGCTGTTGAAGCAAAAGCCAACTGCGCCGGAGGAAGGGCCGAGTGAAGATGAGAGCGAAGAAGATATGGCTCTTCCCGGCTGGCTCAGAGACTCGTCTTCGATTGACGCCTCAGCCGGAGTCTCAAACTGCGGCTCGGTGAGTGGCTATCTTTCCGTCCTTTCAAGCTTTTATTCCGCGCTTCCCGCGTCGGCTGATGAGATTGAAAAGTATCTGAGTGAAGGCGACATCAAGAATTATACCGTGAAGGTCCACGCCCTGAAGTCATCTGCGAGGATAATAGGGGCAGCGGAGCTTTCAAAAAGGGCTGCCGCGCTTGAAAAGGCAGGGGATGAAGGAAACATTGAATTGATAAAGGCAGATACGCCGGCGCTTCTTTCTCTTTACAGAAGTTATCTGAAAGCACTCTCACCACTTGATGGTGATGACGAAAAGCTGCCGGAAATCCCGTCCTCAATGCTCGTTGACGCCTACAATTCGCTTCTTGAATTTGCAGACGGGATGGATCTTTCCCTTTCGCGGATGGTGCTTGATTCAGTGAAGGAATACAGGCTTCCAAAGGATGACAAAAAGCGCTTTGATGACATCAGGGCAGCCCTTTCCCGCCTTGACTGGGAACTGATCGGGAAGATAATAAAGGAACGCTGACGATTTTTTTGGGGGGAATTATGGAAAAGAAGATTCTTATAGTCAGTACGTCGGAAACCTTTTCGGTAAGAGGCCTTGAGATGAAGCTGAAGGGGCTTTCCGTTGAGACTGTCTTTTCCGAACCGAGGCTCAAGTCTCTTGAGGAGAAATGCAAGGACACGATCCTCATTATCCTCTATACGAATGAGGACGTACATGAGGATGCGCAGGCCCTCATATATCTGAAGGATCACTGCGTGGAAAATGACATTGGCGTCATCGTCATAGGCGCGAAGGAAGAGTACGAGATTGTGCAGAATTACATCCCGGAACGCTTCATAGCCGGCTTTTTTGAGCGTCCGCTTGAGATGGACAGGCTCCTTGATGAGGTTGAGCGTATTCTTTCCGAAAAGATCGATAAGGAGAAGCGGAAGAATATCCTGATAGTCGATGATGATGTTTCCTATCTTGGAATGGTAATGGAATGGCTGCAGGATACCTACCGGGTGGCGGTGGCAAATTCCGGGATGCAGGCCATCACCTATCTTGTAAAGAACCATGTGGATCTGATACTGCTTGATTATGAAATGCCCGTGACCTCCGGACCGCAGGTGCTTGAGATGATAAGGTCAGAAGCCGATACCGCCGATACGCCGGTGATGTTCCTGACCGGGAAGAGCGACCGCGGCAGCATAATGAAGGTCCTTGCCTTAAAGCCCGCCGATTATCTCTTAAAGTCCATAGACAAGGCAGGGCTATTGAAAAAGCTTGATGACTATTTTCTGTCACAGAAAATTAGTTTATAAAAAGGAGGTAAATCAATGCATCTAAGACAGACAGGAAAAAAAGCCTTTGCATTTACCCTGGCATTTGCCACGGCGCTTGCAACGGCGAACCTTTCCGCCCTTCCGTCGCTTACTGCAAGGGCAGAAGGTGTTGAGCACACCTTTGTGGCTTCAGCGCTTTCTCCCTTTGAAGCGGGGAGCGGGTCGGACGGAGATTTTGAAGTGGCCGGGGACGATGGCTTCTTCACGCTGATCTACAGCGCGAAGTCAAAGGTCGACAGCTCTTCAAAGACCTTTGAGGACGGCTATGAGTCTTCGCAGCGCGTCAATTTCCAGGGCGGCGTCTCAAAGGAAAACGGCCTCATCAATTCCCTCAGGTTCAGTACCACAGGACCTTCCACCGTGAAGGTATGGTGGGTTGCCGGTGGAGACGGACGCCAGATGAAGGTGCTCGACAATGCCGGAAGCGAGGTGGCAAAAACTAAAGATGAAGTCGTAAAGAATTCCCTTTATATCTCAGAGCTTCAACTTTCCCAGGCAGGGACCTATTTCCTCGGCGGTGACGGCGGGAACAATTATCTTTTCAAGGCTACAGTGACGGTTTCCGGAGACGGGGCAATAGAGCGAAAGAACTGGAATGCTGTAAAGAATCCCTCTATCAAGTCCGTGGCTTTGAATCCCGACGATCCCGGAAAGATCGATGTGACGGTGTCATCTGAGATCGGGAACGATGGAGGTGATTATGTCACTGTCGTAATGGAAGACGCAGAGGGAAATCGTTGCGGCTCAAAGACGGCCTTTGGTCCTTCTTCAGAACAGAAATTTTCCTTTACGCCTTCGGCAAGCGGAGAATACAGCTTTGTGCCCTTCCTTTACAGGCTTTCATATAGTCTGGAAAACAGTCTGCAGGGTAAAAATTCAGAAGGCATCGATTTCTCCCTTCCTCTCGGAAAGCCTTCGATCAGATCAGCCTACAACAGCGGCGGCGGTGATGTTTCAGTGCTCGTGACTGCTGTTCCGGAGGCGGAGCGCTATGAGATCTATTCAGAACCGGCAAGTGAAGTTATCGACATTGAAGTTTCGGATCCCAAAGCAGTGAATGAGGTTGCGGGGACATTCCAGGGGCTTGATATAGGAACGACCTACAATTTCTTCGCAAAGGCCTTTAAGGGTAAAGACGAGACAGTATCGGAGCCTTTTGAGCTTCTGGTTGAGGATGCTTATACAGTGCCCGAGGGCTATGCATCCTTCGGAAACAACGCCAGCAGCGATCCCAAGAAGGACGGCTATACAAAGAATGAAGACGGGACCATCACAGTCTGGTCTGTAGGAAACAACGGAAAGCTTCAGAATTCCACCGATGGTATCGCATTCTATTACTATGCCGTACCGGCGGACAAGAACTTCACCCTCACGGCTGATGTCCATGTTGATGAATGGACCTATACCAACGGTCAGGAGGGCTTCGGCCTCATGGCTGTAGACCGCGTCGGAAACGACGGCCAGAACGAATCCTTCTGGAACAATTCCTACATGGCAGGCGTCACGAAGGCTGAATACCGCTACAATCCCATAAAGGGAGTGACAAAGGACGCGAACGATCCGAAGATCACCATGAAGCTCGGTGTCACCGCAAGAGAAAAGAAAGGCGTCACGCCTGAAAACCTCGCACAGCTTGACGCAAACGATGCTGATGTCACAAAGGCGATCACCGCAAATACCGACAATTCAGCCATTGAATATTCATGCGGCCCTCTCGGAGCAGGAACCTACAATCTTGTTGCAAATGCGCTGAATGAAGGCGGAGTGGAAGGTACGGTGGCGACTCCTCTTGATACCTTCCATCTTTCCATCAGGAAGAACAATACAGGCTATTTCGTTTCCTATACCGATGTGGCGGGAAATGAGATCGTAAAGAAGTACTATGAAGCAACAAAGAATCTTGAGCAGCTTGACCCTACAACAGTCTATGCAGGACTTTTCGCGGCCAGGGCTGCGAAAGCAACCTTCAAAAATATCGAACTCACACTCATTGATCCCATTATGGACGATCCTGCCGAAGAGCGTCCGAAGGACTATGTGACGCCTGTATTTGAACCTTCATCCTATGCTTATTCAAATACAAAAGAATATGACCTCACCTTCAACTCAAATATCACAGGTATCGTAAACATCAAGAGGACAGACGGCACCTCCGTAGCCACAAACATGAAGGTTACTGAAAATGACAGGATATCCATCAAACAGTTTTTGAAGGAGGGTGAGAATACCTTTATTTATTCGATCATTCCGGACAAGGACTTCCATCCCGGAAATGACAGCAATACCTATCTTGAAAGCTATGATGAGATCGCGGGAGAGTTCACGGTATCGTGGCTTCCTGTTGCCGGGAATACTATTTATGTCTCCCCCGACGGTACACCGGACGGAGCCGGAACAAAGGAGGCTCCCCTTGATATCTTCACGGCGGTCACAAGGCCTGCTCCGGGACAGACTATTATCCTTGCATCCGGTTTCTATGATCTTTCTGAAGGCGCGATGCTCTATGATAAGACCGGAGAAAAAACACCTGTAAATACCGTCTTCGTATATCCGAACATCGACGGAACCGCTGAGGCACCCATTACCATGAAGACCGAGGATGGCATGAGAGCGGTATTTGATTTCGGCTATTCCAATATAGGCGCGAACACAGGCTTTGAATTTGCAGGAGATTGGTGGGTGGTTGAAAACATAGACGTGAATAGTACCGCGGACGGAGCGAAGGGGCTCCATGTATCCGGAAGCCACAATGTCTTCAATGGCATAAGGACCTATAACAACGGAAAGACCGGCTTCTCCATCAGCCGTCTGAACAGCTCCCAGTCGAAGGCTGACTGGCCCGCATACAACCTTGTGAAAAACTGCACCTCCTGGAACAATGCGGATTCCGGACGCGAGGACGCAGACGGCTTTGAAGCGAAGCTGAATATCGGCGAAGGCAATGTGTTTGACGGCTGCATAGCCTACAACAACGCTGACGATGGATGGGATCTTTTCGCGAAACCCGATGACGGTCCTATCGGAGCGGTCACGATCCAGAATTCCGTAGCATTCAGGAACGGATATTATCTTTCCGGTGAAGAAGGCAGCGGAAACGGAAACGGCTTCAAGCTCGGCGGTTCAAACATCACCGGAAGGCACAAGCTTATAAACTGCGCTGCCTGGGGCAATAAGGCAAACGGCATCACCTGCAATTCCGGCCCGGACATCGAGATCTACGAATGCACCAGCCTGAACAACAAGGGCGCCAATGTAGCACTTTATACAAACGCAAAGAACCCCAGTACAGATTTCCTTGTAAACGGCCTGATAAGCTTCATGGACAGCGCATCCGGAACGAAGGATGACCTGAAGCCCGAAGGAGATCAGGATGAGAACAAGATCTACAGTGAAAAGAATTTCTACTTTGACAAAAAGTCAAAGAATTCTTCAGGACTTACCGTAACAAAGGATTGGTTCGTCTCTCTTAAAATGCCGTTGACTGAGGAGTACATCAGCGCAGACCCTTATGACGTAGCACGTAGCCTGAGGAGCGAATCCAATTATATAGATCTCAAAGATTTCCTTCTTCTTTCAGACAAAGGGAAAGAGGCTCTTGAAAAGGCCGGGCTCAATGAAGAAGAGATAGGCGCCCATCTTTCCGACAATTACACGGCATTTGCAAATGGTGTCGGAGTGAACCGTCTCTACAATCCGAATTCCGGTGAGCACTTCTTTACTCCGAGCCTCGGTGAAGCGAAATACCTCACATACCTTGGCTGGAATGTTGAGGGCTATGAATGGAAGGCTCCAAACAGCGGGCTTCCCGTATACAGGGTCTATAACCCGAACGCCGGAGATCACCACTATACAAAGGATATTGCTGAGGTCGAGAACCTGATCAAGGCAGGCTGGAATGATGAAGGTGTAGCCTTCTATTATGACCCGGATGGAAAGACTCCCGTTTACAGGGCTTACAATCCCAATGCCATAAGCGGTGCACACCATTTCACTGCTGACAAGGACGAATATGACCATCTGATCTCAATCGGCTGGAGGGCCGAGGGCGTGGCCTTTACAGTAGAATAATAATGATCGGAAACTGCCATTTTGGCAGGAAAAAGACAGGGGATCGCCCCCTGTCTTTTTTTTTTCAGATCATCCCCCGGGGCTCAGATTACCCGACACGCAGCATAGAGCGGAATGTTTGTGAGATTATCCTGCTCACGATAAGGTGACATCGAGATCCTTACGGGTTTTGAATCCGGATGATCCTTATAAAACTGGCTCAATGACTTTGAACGAAGATTCTCTTCCGCTTTTACTTCGATCGGTACCAATACATTTTCATTCTGTATCAGGAAATCCAACTCTAATTTTGTTGTATCTGTATCATAATAATATATGTCTGTTTTCGCATGAGCCTTCAGTTGTTCCAATACATACTGCTCCGTGAAGGTTCCTTTATATTCCTCAAAAACACTATTCCCGATCAGAATTTCCGATATCGGGGCATCGACCATAGCTCCCATAAGTCCATGATCGGAGAGAAACAGCTTAAACCCGGAAAAATCTTCATAATATTTTAACGGCAGTCCTGCCTTTCTTACCCGCGAAACCTTATATACAATACCTGCATCCTTCAGCCACTCAATCGCAAGTTCAAAATCTTTTGCTCTGGCTCCTTTTTGTATATCCCCATACTTGAATTTTTTGTTGCTCCTGGCGAGCTGCTGTGGTATAGACGACCACACCTGATGTATTCTTCCGAGTATTTCCGGCTTTGCATGCTTGGAGATATCCATTGAATAATCTGCCAGAATTCGCTTTTGCATATTCCTAAGCTCTGCATATTCCCGACCATTCAGGAGTGCCTGTATCACTTCCGGCATGCCGCCTGTAAAATAATACTCCCTGAGCGTCTCTGTATACATGCTCGAAAGAGAATCCAGTTCCTCCATCGGCGCATACATGAGCTTATCGTAAGCCCCCCGCCCCCGCCTTGCCAAAACGAACTCGGGATAAGACAGGGGATACAATGTCAACTCATCAACCTTCCCCACCGGAAAGGATGCGCCCTGATGAATAGTCAGTCCCAAAAGCGACCCGGCTGAAATAACGTGATATTCAGGTGCATCCTCACAAAAATATTTGAGAGCCGTCACCGCCTTTGGCACTTCCTGTATTTCATCAAAAAAAATCAATGTCCGACCGGGAAGTATTTTCCTTTCTGCTAATATCTCCAAATCAGACAAAATCCTGCTTATACGAAACCCATGATCAAATATTTCAGCAATTCTCTCATCTTTATCACAGTTAAAGACTACTAAATCCTCATATTCCCTGTGTCCAAATTCTGTTATGATAAACGACTTACCAACCTGTCTGGCTCCGTACAGTATCAGAGGTTTTCTGTAACTGCTTTTTTTCCATTTTAGTAAATCCTCATAAATATATCGGTCCATTATATTATCCTCCTGAAAACAGGATATCAATATTATGACTGTTGTCAACATTTTTTGGAACGTTACACTCGAATCTTAAACATTTTTCGGAACGATGTTTTTGATTTTGGATCTTTTAAGGAATGAATGATTAGAGTGCCATCGGACTCGGCGAAGATGCATAAATATTATCGAGGGTATCGGTTCGCCGGTACCCTTGTTTTGTGCCTTGAAAACAAAATGGGGCATTGGCCCAAGCTATAAAATAGACTCTGAGACGGCTTTTTTGATCTCTTCCCAGCTTTTATATCTTTTGAAATTATCTTTGGGGAGAGGGGCATCTATGTTCCAGGGACGGTCAAAGACCAGAACTTTTATGCCGGGGAAATTGTCAAAGATCTTGAAGGCCTCGGGAGAGTCCTCGATCGCAAGATCAAAATCCATTTTGTAAAAGTCAGACAGCGAAAGGGAATAGCGCTGATCCTTGTAAAAGTTGTCACGCTTGTATTTGTTGAGGCAAAAAAGAGCTGCTCTTGAAAGACCGTGATCGTCGAGCCAGAGTCTTGAGGCTTCATGTGTTTCAGCCGGCCGGCCGGTTACAACTGAGACTTCATGCCCTTCGTCGATCAAGTCATTCAATGCCTTTGAAGCGCCCTCTGTCTCCTCGTATGAAAGAAGAGCCTCTTTTGTGTGAGCCTCAGTCATGAGGAGACGGTATTCTTCTTCATCCAGCTCAAAGGTCTTTCGAAGATCAAAGAATCTGATATTATCATATGGCACGTCCTTCGAAAGAAGGTTTTTTGCGAGAACTGACAGATACCTTGCCGTCTCGCAGAGGCAGTCATCAAAATCCACATATATCTTCATACCAAAAATCTCCTTAATTAACTTCTGTAAAGTATAACACACTAATAGCGGAATGCCTTACCTGCCGCCCTTTCTCCAATACTTTCTTTCAAACATCATGTGGCCGTGCTATACTTTCACCGGAAGGCGATACATTCCGGCAATCCCGGTTTGAAAAAACACATGAAGTGGAACTTTCTGTTATAATATCATGGTCAACGCAAAAAGATAGAGGTGAAAAAATGAGTAAATTCGGAAAGAAAAACAAGGACTCAAAAGAGGCCGAGATGAAAAAGATGAAGCAGCAGCTTGAAGCGCTGAAGAAAAAGCAGGCAAAGAAAAAATAATAAAGGAGGATGGTCTTATGGCAGAAGAATTCAACTCAGTGGAAGAACTGGATCTGTGCGTGCTCCACATAGGGATCAACGCAGATGGGGAAGAGGATGCAAAGAGAATAGCTGAGGAATTCCGTACTCTGATGGGGTTCATCCCGAAGTTCGGAAACTCTTCGATCTTTGCTTCACCCCTTGTTGAGATCATGAAAAAGGATGGTCCGGGCGAGAAAGGTCATATCGCTATCGGAGCTCATGATGTGAACAAGGCAGCCGAATACTTCAAGTCTACCGGGATGGGGGTGAAGATGGATACTGCTACCTACAACGAGGACGGATCAATGAAGTTCGTTTATCTTGATAAGGAGATCGCAGGCTTTGCGATCCATCTGAAGCAATACTGATGTAAGCTCAGCGGAAACAAAAAAGCGCTGCTGTCCGAAAATCGGGCGGCAGCGCTTTTGTTATTCATTTACTCAACATCCTGAAGAGCGGCAAAGTCTTCTTCTCCGGTACGTACCTTTACTACACGGCTTACGTTGTAGACAAAAATCTTTCCGTCTCCGATGTGGCCGGTGTAGAGCGCTTTCTTTGCGGTCTCGATGAGGTCCTCGAGAGGCACCTTTGCGATCACGACTTCGACCTTGACCTTCGGGAGCAGCGTTGAGTCGATGACAGCGCCACGATAGCGGTCGGAAGAACCCTTCTGGATACCGCAGCCCATGACCTGACTCATTGTCATGCCTGTGATGCCAAGCTCGTTCAAGGCCTTCTTCAAGACATCGAATTTTGCAAGCTTGCAGACTATCGTGACCTTGTGCATTCCGGAATCGAATTCCTTTGAAAGGGCAGGCTCACGTACTACCTTTACGGCAGCGTCCCTCATCGCAGGTGACGCTTCTTCATAAGCATCCACACCAAGATCCGTATTCTCGTTTGCGTCGACATTAAGTGTATTTGAAACATCCATTATCGCAAAACCTGAATATGCGCTCGGAAGACCGTGCTCCGTGCTGTCGAGACCTTTGATCTCCTCTTCCTCCGATACGCGAAGGCCTATCACTTTCTTTATGACAAGGAAGGCAATGGTTATAGTAACTGCCGTCCATCCTGCCGTTGCAAGGAGACCGATCATCTGAATTCCAAGCAGTTCTCCGCCTCCGCCGTAGAAGAGGCCGACAAGCTCTGTTCCGTTTGCGTTTGCGATGCTGTAGCCCGGGACCGTATTGGTTGAGAAAAGGCCTACGGCTATCGTTCCCCATACTCCGTTTATAAAGTGGACTGCCACAGCGCCGACAGGGTCGTCCACGTGGATCACATTATCACAGAACCATACTCCGAATACCACGAGGAGTCCGGCAACCGCGCCTATTACTATTGAACCCGCCGCATCAACGGAGTCGCATGGAGCAGTGATCGCCACAAGTCCTGCAAGGGATGCGTTCAGGCACATGGATACATCGGGCTTTTTGTATTTGACCCAGGTGAATACCATGCACACGACAGTCGCTACTGCGGGAGCTATCGTGGTCGTGACAAAGACAGAACCGAGCTGTTCCACGGATGTTGCCGCAGCGCCGTTGAAGCCGTACCAGCCGAGCCAGAGGATGAAGACTCCGAGAGCGCCTATGGGGAGGTTGTGTCCGGGGAAGGCGTTAACGCTTGTGACTTTCCCGTTCTTGTCACGACCGAATTTCCCGATACGGGGACCGAGGATGGCAGCGCCAATAAGGGCACAGAGCCCTCCTACCATATGTATGCAGTTTGAACCGGCGAAATCGTGGAAGCCCATTTCGGCAAGCCAGCCGCCGCCCCAGGTCCAGTGCGCTTCTATAGGATAGATAACTGCGGAGATCACTGCCGAATATACGCAGTATGAAAGGAATTTCGTTCTCTCCGCCATGGCTCCCGAAACGATGGTCGCAGTCGTTGCGCAAAAGACCAGGTTGAATACGAAGCTTGACCAGTCAAAGGAACTGTAATTGCTGAAGATATCAAAGGTTGGAAGTCCGAGGAAGCCCCCGAGCGCGTTTTCTCCAAGCAACAGTCCAAAGCCCACAAGAATGAAGACCACCGTCCCTATACAGAAATCCATGAGGTTCTTCATTATGATATTTCCGGCGTTCTTCGCTCTTGTGAAGCCTGTTTCGACCATCGCGAAGCCTGCCTGCATCCAGAACACAAGCGCAGCCCCGATCAAAAACCATACGCCAAAAACCTTTCCGTCTATCGTAGACAATAATTCGTCCATAATACCGTCCTCCTTTTGTTGTCCAAAAAATTCCGTGCTTTTTTTTCAAAGCTCAAGGAGGATTATAGAGAAGATAATGTAATAAATAAAATACTTATAATATTAGAATTACAATACCTTGACGGTATGATAAATTCCTAAAGCAGCATAGACCTCACTGCATAGGAAAATAGTATATGAAATGGAGTGTTATGCTATAATAATTGAGTTGTTTTCAAAGCAAACAGCGGGGGAAGAAAACGATGGACACATATCACGCACTACTAATTGTGCAATTTGTTACGATCGCGGCGATATTTGCTGCGAGTGCCCTGATATTTACGAACTGGAGGAACAAGACCCACGGGGCGTTGTTCTTTTACTGCATGTCGTCTCTCATAAACAATGTGGGCTATACGGCTGTAATGCTGGCCCAGACTCAGAGTGAGGCGCTTATCAGCCAGAAGCTTTCATATCTCGGAAGAGCCTTTATTCCATTTGCCCTGCTTTTGTTTGTCCTTAACTATTGCAACAGGATGACAAAAAGGGCAAAGGTTATGATGCACCTTCTGCTGCTCCTTCATGTATTCATCTATATCTCTGTGCTGACTGCGGGACAGAATCATCTTTATTATACCGAGATCGGATATACAAGGTCAGGGTTCTTCCCTCATCTTGTTTACAGATACGGACCGGTTCATATCCTCTACAACATTGTTATCTTTGTGTACGTGATCGTCGGGATCGCCTTCCTTTTGAAGAAGTTATCCAAGGAAAAGAAGATGAGGAAAAGGCGGGGCACTCTTTTTGTCATAGCTTCCATACTCGCGATCGCTGTCTCTTTCATACTGGAGATCATAGGGATCGGGGAAGCCTACGACATGACAATGCTTGGCTACGCTGTATCCGCCCTGTTCCTCCTTATCGCGCTCCTTCGATATGACCTTCTCGATACGAGGCGTCTTGCCGAGGACTTTGTCCTTGACAGGCTGTCCGAAGCGATCATAGCTGTTGACAAAAATAATGAAACCGGCTTTTACAATGAACCCGCGAGAAAGCTTTTCCCCGGGCTTTCAGACAAAAGAGAGGAGACGCTTGAAAAGATAGAGGCGCTTGCAAAGAGCGGTGAGATCTATATTTCAGGAGACAGGAAATATGTCCCCGAGAAAAATCTGCTCAGGCGCAGGAAAAAAGTAGTCGGAACCGTCTATGTATTTAATGATGACACAGAGCATCTTCGCTACATGGAAGAACTCAAGGAGCAGAAGGCTATCGCGGATTCAGCGAATCAGGCGAAATCCACCTTCCTGGCAAATATGTCCCATGACATAAGAACACCTCTCAATGCGGTTCTCGGGATGGACGAGATGATACTTCGTGAGAGCAGGGAGAAGGATACCCTTTCCTATGCCGCAGATATCCAGTCTGCGGGAGAAACGCTGCTTTCTCTCATCAATGACATCCTTGACATTTCAAAGGTCGAGGAAGGAAAGCTTGAGATCATTCCTGTCCAGTACGAGCTCGCGTCACTTATTCATGACCTTACCAATATGATAAGGGACCGCGCGGTAAAGAAGGGACTTGATTTCAAACTGAAGGTGAATGAAGAGATCCCGCATCTTCTTTTCGGCGATGAGATCCGTATCAGGCAGTGCGTGATGAACCTTCTCACGAACGCTGTGAAATATACGAATACCGGCTCTGTTTCGATGGAAGTGGATTTTGAAGAGCCCCCGGGAGAAGGCGAAGACAAGAGGATCAGCCTTTCCTTTAAGGTGACGGATACCGGGATTGGGATAAAGGAAGAGGATATGGAAGCCCTCTTTACGCCTTTTCAGAGGATCGAGGAAAAGAGGAACAGGCACATCGAGGGCACCGGCCTTGGCATGAGTATAGTGCAGGAACTGCTTTCACTCATGGGAACGAAGCTTTCGGTTTCAAGCGAGTACGGCAAGGGCTCATCCTTCTCTTTTTCGGTCGAGCAGGGAGTGGTTTCCGAAGAGCCCATCGGAGACATTACGGGGAGCCTCGAGGGAGGGCGGAAGATCGCTTCCTATCAGGAGAGCTTTACAGCGCCTGACGCAAGGATAATGGTGGTCGACGATACAGAGGTGAACCTCACTGTTATCAAAAATCTTTTGAAGAAAACCCTCCTTCAGGTCGATACAGCGCAGTCCGGAAAAGAGGCGCTCTCACTTGCAGCAGTTCATTCCTATGACGCCATTTTCCTTGATCATATGATGCCGGACATGGACGGGATCGAGACCCTTCACGAAATGAAAAAGCGTCCGGAAGTCGAAAACACTGTATTTATAGCCCTTACGGCAAACGCTCTTTCAGGCGCGCGGGAAAGATATATAGGAGAAGGCTTCTTTGATTTTTTATCAAAGCCTGTAGATCCCGAGCGGCTTGAAAAGCTTCTGATGCGCATACTTCCAAAGGAAAAGCAGCTTCCTGCCCAAGATCCCGAAAAAGCAGAAGAAAGAGCAAAGGACACTATACTTCTGATCGATGATGATGATACGATCCACGCGCTTTTGAAGGAGCAGCTGGAGGACAAATACGAGCTCCTCTTCGCATTTGACGGAAAAGAAGGGATCAGGAAGGCAGAAGAAAATGATGTGTCGCTCATCCTTCTTGATGTAAAGCTGGGTTCAGAGAGCGGCTTTGATGTATTATCCTCATTAAAGAGCAAGCCGCAGACGAAGGACATCCCCGTGATACTTGTCACAGGAGAAGGGGATGCGGAGTCTGAGGAAAAAGGCTTCTACTCAGGGGCAGAAGACTATGTGCGAAAGCCCTTTGCACCTGAAACACTGAGGGAACGTATCAAGAGAACGATCAAATCCCACCACCTTCAGGGTGACCTTCGGCAGGAGGCGGATACTCAAAGTGACCGCGCGAACAGGCTTACGAGGGAGATGATGATGGCGCTCTCAATGGCTGTAGATATGAAGGACCATTATACAAACGGTCATTCAAGACGCGTCGCGGCATATTCTGCCGAGATCGCACGGCGAATGGGAAAGAGCAGGGAGGAGCAGGAGGAACTCTATGAGATCGGCCTCATGCATGATATCGGAAAGATAGGTATCCACGAGGACATCATCACAAAGGATTCAAAGCTTACGGATGATGAGTTCGCGGAGATAAAGGAGCATACGATCAAGGGCTATGAGATACTTCGGAATATCTCTGACATGCCATCCCTTGCCGAGGGAGCAAGGTCCCATCACGAAAGATTTGGCGGCAACGGCTATCCCGACGGGCTGAAGGGCGAGGAGATCCCCGAAAAGGCAAGGATAGTCTGTGTTGCGGACTGCTATGACGCTATGACCTCCACCCGTACCTACAGCAAGCCAAAGACGCAGGAACAGGTTCGTGCCGAGATCGAACGCTGCATAGGTACAATATTTGATCCTGTGCCCGCAAAGGCAATGCTCCTCATGATAGATGAGGACAAGGACTTTTTGATGAACGAGAATTCCGACGGAAGCGATATCTGGCAGGGCTTCAAGGACCTCTGGGACTTTGAGAAAAAGGACGGTGAAGGGGCAAAGGACCACAATGTCTTTCAGAGGCTGAAGGTGATCCCGGTACTTGATGTTGACAAGGGAGTTCAAAACTGCGGCTCGGAGGAGAGCCTGATATCTGTCGCGAGGGTATTTGCGGATACTGCTTTGGCAAAAGCCGATGAGATAGGGCAGTATTATGTTTCAGAGGATATCGAAAACTATACCGTAAAGGTTCATGCGTTAAAGAGCGCTGCAAGGATAATAGGAGCGGAGCGCCTTTCCGACCTTTCGATGAAGCTTGAGGAGGCAGGAAAGGAAGGAAATATCGACTTCATAAAGGAAAATACGTCTTCGCTTCTTGACCAGTACAGGGACCTTTACGAGAGGCTTTCGGGTGCGCTTGATGAAAAGGAGAAGGGGCCTTTGGCTTCAAAGGAGATGGTCGAAGAAGCAAAGGAAAGGCTTCTTTCTGCATGCGACACTATGGACTTTGGAGAAGCCGAGAGCGTTTTGAAAGAGCTTTCCGACCTTACTCTTGATGAGAAGGAACGCGAATTCTTTGACAGGATAAAGGAGCACCTTTTGATGCTCGACTGGGACTCCATAGAGGAGATGCTCAAGGCATCGTAATAACGATCAATCTGGAGGGATCATGGCAGGATATTCAGGGAGAGATTTTGGAAAGATAATAGTTATAGGCCGCGCCGAAGGCTTCCTTGCGGGCGGGCTGATCTCAAAGCTCGATCAGACCGGGATAGCTGCAGAGGCTGTCGGTACCGATATCAAAAGGATAGAGGCATTGAAAGACGAGGCCGAGCTTTATATAGCCTTTGCTGACGAGGGAGTCGAGGACGAAAGCGAGTGCCTCGTTTTCCTGAAGGATGTGGCTTCGGATACGGACAGAAGGATCATCGTCATAGGAAATGCGGAATCGATAGAGCATGTAAAAAAGACAATTCCAAAAACGCTGATACTTCGGGAATTCCTTAGGCCCCTTGAGATGGAGGAACTTTTAAAGACGATAAAGCATTATCTTGATACCGAGGCCGGGGAGAACAGGAAAAAGAGCATATTGATAGTTGATGATGACATTACCTATATGAGGCTCATTTATGAATGGCTGAGCCCCTATTATCATGTAGGGATGGTTGCTTCCGGCATACAGGCGATCAAATATCTTGCAAAGAACAAGGTGGACCTCGTCCTCCTTGATTACGAGATGCCTGTCACAAACGGGCCCAAGGTCCTTGAAATGCTGCGGAGCGAATCGGATTCCGGATCTATTCCCGTGATGTTTCTCACCGGAAAGAACGACCGCGACAGCGTGATGTCGGTGCTTGACTTAAAGCCCGTGGATTATCTTTTAAAGACCATCGACAAGAAGTCCTTGAAGGCAAAGCTCGACACGTTCTTCGAAAAATGACCCCAGGGGACGGAGTTGAGGGACCATTTTTCTTTTTGAATGACCCCAGGGGACGGAGTTGAGGGACCATTTTTCTTTTTGGACAAGGAGGCGCTATGAGACTTAAAGCTTTTGGAAAACGGGCATTGTTTTTTTCAATTGTCATGGCAATGCAATTAATGACACTATCAGGCTGCGCTTTTTCTTCAAACGGGGAGGGCCTTTCGATGAATCTTTTCGGGAACAAAAAGATAGTGGGAAAGGATATCACATCAGAGGATATCAAGGACTTTTATTACACAAAAGAGAATATCAACTTCGACGCTTTCTATCAGAGGTACAGATTTTTTGTTGAGGGTGAAAAGCATATGTTCTTCCATGAGACCCGGGATAGGAAGGGAAGATACGGACCCTGTACTGAAGAAGATACTACGAAAAGCGGGACGATAGAGCTTTCTGAAGAGCAGTGGGAGGCCTTTTTTGAGACAATAAGCAATGGAACTGTCACTGCAAGGGACGATTCCGCTGATTCCGGAAGCAGCGGACCGTGGATGTTCCTTTACTGGAAGGGTGACAAGTCGAAGTATCAGCAGTTTTCTTTTGAATCAAACGGGAAGGAAAAGGCTTTTATTGATCTTTGTCTTTCACTGGAATGAGGGGGCTTTATGACACTCAATCAGCTTAAATACGCGATCGCGATATCAAAGGAAAATTCGTTAAATGATGCCGCAAAGAAGCTTTTCATCTCCCAGCCGAGCCTCACGGGAGCCATGCATGCGCTTGAAGACGAACTGGGCTTCGACATATTCATTCGTTCCAAGAACGGCATTACTCTCACTACCAAGGGGACAGAATTCATAGGCTACGCGAGAGCGGTAGTAGAACAGTACGATATATTGGACGCCAAATATGTTTCGAAGACCAATATCAAGAAGCATTTCAGCGTGTCGATGCAGCATTATTCATTCGCTGTCAAGGCCTTTATAGAACTTGTAAAGCAGTACGGCTATGATGAATATGAGTTCGAAGCGCATGAGACCACGACGCATGAGATCATAGATAATGTCAAAAACCAGAAGAGCGAACTCGGGCTTTTGTATATTAATGATTTCAATAAGCGGGTGCTGCTCAAGGTGCTCTCGGAGGCGGGCCTTTATTTTGAGCCGCTGTTTGACTGCGGGATATATGTTTATATCTGTAAGAAAAATCCATTGGCTGCAAAAAAACTGAAAAGCGGCGAGCCTATTACGTTTGAAGAGCTTGACGACTATCCCTGCCTGGTATTTGACCAGAAAGAGTACAATTCGGCATATTACGCGGAGGAGGTCTTGAGCACGCATCAATACAAGCAGATGATCCGCGCAAATGACAGAGCCACGATGATCAATCTCATGAAGGGGGTCAACGGCTATACCCTGTGTTCGGGGATCCTCTGCGGCGACCTGAACGGCAAGGATTACTGCGCGATCAGGCTTGATACAAACGAGAGGATGACGATAGGTTATATAGCCAGAAATTCATCGATCATAAGCGAGATAGGGCAGAAATATATCGAGGAGATAAAAAAGTACGAGAGTAATATACTTGAGTGAGGCTTCGTGCCTCTGGTCAGTCCCGAAAAAGGAGCAAAAAAGATGCCAAACCAAAGGGCGTTTATGTCTGTTGTTAACAGAAAATACATAGATCCGCTGAAGATAATGTGGACCTCCCTTTTTTCGACAAATTCATATCCGCTTGATTTCTACCTCTTCTATGAAGATCTTTCGGATGATGACACGTCTGACCTTGTTTCCTTTGTCTCACGCTGGCCTGATGTAAAGCTTGTTCTCATGCCGATGGATGCAAATATGTTTGAAGGTCTGCCGGTAACGGAAGAATTCCCGAAGGAGATATATTTCAAATTTGCGGGTCTCGATCATCTGCCTGAAGATCTCAAGCAGATAGTCTGCATGGATATCGACATGGCCGTAAAACGTGACATTTCAGAGATATTCTCAAAGGATGTGTCTTCATGCGGGCTCGCTGCCTGCGAGGATGTTTTCGGTCATTTCTTTGGTATGGGAAATAACCTTGCCCGCTTAGGGCTTCGTAATGACAGACCGTATTTTAATGCCGGATTTATGATCTTTTCCCTTGAATTCATACAAAAGATCGGCGGAGGTAAAGCGATACTTAAACTGGCTCATTTGAACAAGAAAATATTATATTTTCCTGAACAGGATATATTAAATCTCATCTTCCACGACAGCTTTCTACTGCTTCCCTGGAATGTGTACAATTGTCCGCCGATCCATTATGTTATGAACAGGGAGAGAGTTGAGGCGGGAATCCTTGAGCCGCTTGAATTATCTTTGATAATGGCAAATGAGATACCTGAGGGATATCTTGATTATACACGATCAGTTTATGATAATGCCGCCATAGTGCACTATATGGGTAGATCGAAGCCATGGAGGGCGGAAAGGGAGAGTTCGACCGTATATGATATTTTTGATGAAGCATATCTGAGGGCAAAGGATCTCGTAAAATAAAAATGACCCTAGGGGACGGAGTCGAGGGACCATTTTTTATAAAATGGTCCCTCGACTCCGTCCCCTGGGACCATTTTTGTAGTATAATGGCGAAGTTGAAAATGTTGTATCTCTTCCCGGAGGATTTCTGATGGACGCTTCGCCTGAATATGAAAGAAGGCTTCAAAGCTTTGACCTTGTCTCTTCCGACATTGCGTGCGGGGAGGTTTTTTCCGTCATAGAAGGCTCGGCCCTCACTGAGGGGCAGAGCTTTTCTCTTGCCGTAAAAAAGGCTGCCGCAGCCCTTTCGAAGGATGAATGCCTGATAGCCGCCGCGGACAACCCCCTCGGCCTTCAATTCCTCCTTGGCTACAGGGACAATGAAGGGCTTCTTCCCTTTTCAACCTTCGCAAACGACGACTCCAAACGAAGGATAGACTACGCAGGACTTTGCAGGCTGAAGCAGGAGCTCACGGATCAGGGCTTTTTCGTATTCTCTTATTATCCATTCCCAAACAGGAAAAACTGTACCCTCCTCTATTCCGAGAGCGTGCTGCCGGGAGAGAGGGAGCTCAAGTCAAAGTATTCATGGATAGATGAGAGATACCATGTCTTTGCCTTCGACGACTATGAGGTGATAGACCGGATAGTTTCAAACGGACTCTTTGAGAAGTTTTCAAGCTCATATATCCTCCTGATAAGGAAGGATCCAAAAAAAGAAAGATCCCATGTCATATATTCAAAATACGCGCTTTCAAGGGATGAGGCCTTTGCCCTTCGAACGGTGATAGAGGAAGGACCTGGAGGGAGCCGTAGCGTCATAAAGCGCCCCTGCGGGGAAAGAGGCAAAGAGCAGCTTTCCTTCATCAGAAATTCATACGATATTCTTTCAAAAAAGACGAAGGATTTTTCTCTTTCCATCAACGCTCTTTCCGGCGATGGAGATGAGCTTTTCTTTGAGCATGTTTCCGGAAAGACCTTCTCTTCCGAGCTTTCCGGACTTTTACAGAAAAGCGAAAAAAGAGAGACAGCGCTCTTTGAGGCCCTCTTTGAATACCGCGATATGGTTGAGGGCATATACAAAGAAAAGGAGCCTTTCAGAATAGAAGAAGGCTATTCCCGTTTCTTTGGAGGGAATCTTCCCGATGAAGAAGCTATGTCCGTAAGAGGGCTTGATATCGACCTTATCTTTGAAAACCTGATAAGGGGAGAGGACAGGAAGTGGACCGTCATTGATTATGAATGGACCTTTGATTTTCTCATCCCCATCAAATACCTTTATTACAGGGCATCCCTTTTCTTCACCCTTGACAGGCAGGATTCATGGTCGGAGAGCGGGCTTCTCAAAAAGCTCTTTTCATTTTTTGAGATAAGCCGGAAGGAGGAAAGGCTTTTTGCCGCGATGGAGGAGCATTTCCAAAAAACGGTCGCAGGCAATGAAGAGGGGCTGCCTCTTTCTTCAGACGGCCGGAATTACACGTTTTCAGATATCATAACGCAAAGCCTTACGCCTGAACGCTTTCAGATATTCTTCGGGCGGGGAGGGGGCTACTCAGAGGCTGATTCAAAGATAATATATCTTCGAAACCGGGGCGAAGCCTTTTCACTTGATATAGAAATTGAAGAAGATGTGAAGACCCTTCGCCTTGACCCGGGAGAGCTTCCGGTGATGTTTTGCTTGAAGAAGTCCGTGTTCCTTCATGGAGACGGGACAAAGGAGAGCGTATATCCAAAAACAAACGGTAGAGAGCTTCAAAACGGGCTTTTCCTGATGGACATGGATCCGCAGCTTCATCTGATTGTGCCAAATGGCGCCGTTTCCTATCATATTGAATTTTTCTTTGACAGGCAAAAGCAGGGCATGATACACGGGCTTTTCAAAAAAGAAGATCTTTGGAACAAAAGAGAAGGGGGAGAGATAATTGATTAAGCTTCACTCCGTACAAAAGAAAGATAATGTTACATACTGCATCGACAGCTTCCGCCTTGAAGCAAAGGGCGGTGAGACACAGGCATGCGTTGAGGGCTGGGCGCTTTTTGATGATGATAATTCAATCCTTTCTGCCAAAGCTGATAATGACAGCTCAAAGGCAGAACTCTCATTCGTCGAAAGGCAGGATGTGGTCGATGCCATGGGTTCAGAAGCAGATCCCAAAAAAGCCGGCTTCATCGTAAAAACCCCTTTTTCAGGAGACAGCAAAAAACGCCCTTTGATAGAGCTTTCATACAGATCTTCAAACGGGAATGAGACAGTTTTCTTTAAGGATCATTTTCCTGAAGGTGAGATGGAAACAACAGGAGATGACGATATCTTCCTCGCCCTTGACAGCGCGGTATTTGAGAAGAAGGTCTGGACCGTAAGGGGCTGGGCCTTCGCGGAAAAAAAGGATGAAAAAGGCGCCTTTGTCCCGGTGGACATAAAGGCTTCCTTTAAGGGAAAGCCAATTGAAAGCACGCTATCCCGGCATATGAGAGCGGATGTGGTTTATCCCGGGCTTTCAAAAGAATATAATGCCGGCTTCTCCCTTTCGTTTGAAAAGGGGAAGGGGGCGGAAGGTGATATCAAGCTTTCCTTCTCGACTGCCGGAGGGACCCTTCTCTACCGCGGGATCACGGGCATCCATGACGACAAGGAGTATGAAGAAAAAAGAAAGAGCGATAAAGCAACAGAGGAGGAGCTTTCACGCCAGAGGCAGGAGCGATTTTCCTACGCGCCCCTTATAAGCATCCTCGTTCCCGTTTACAAGACGGAACCCAAAAAGCTTTCAATGATGATAGATTCCGTGCTCTCACAGACCTACAAAAATCTTGAGCTTTGCATCGCGGACGCAAGCTGTGACGGGGACAGGAAGAGGGAGCGTATATTAAAGAATTATTCCAAAAAGGACGCCCGTGTGAAGGTAAAGGTCCTTTCCGAAAACCTTGGCATAGCGGAGAACACGAACCGCGCAATGGAGCTTTCAAAGGGGGAATGGATAGCGCTTCTTGACCATGACGACGTGCTCGAACCCGATGCCCTCTACCGCATGGTTGAAACAATGCAGGACAGCGAAGTGGAAATGGTCTATACCGATGAAGACAAGATGGACGGTGACAGATATTTCGAGCCCCATTACAAGGCGGACTTTGACATGGACCTTCTCTATACGAACAATTATATCTGCCATTTCCTTGCAGTGAAGCGGAGCCTCATTTCAGAGGGGGAGAGCCTCCTTGATTCCAGATACAACGGCGCCCAGGACTATGACCTCGTCCTTCGCTGCGCGGAGCGCGCGAAAAAGGTCTCCCATATCAAAAAGGTCCTCTACCACTGGCGGGCGGAGGCAGGCTCAACCTCTGTCGATCCAAGCAGCAAGACCTACGCCTTTGACGCCGGGCTTTTGGCAGTGAACGATTCCTTGAAGAGGACAGGCAAAAACGCACACGCCGAAAAAGCCGATATATTCTTTACCTACAGGGTTGTAGAGGGAAGAGAATAATTATCCTTGAAATAAAAAATGAACTAAATTATAATCATCCTTCGTGTGGCAAAGTGTGCCGCCAAAAATCAAAAAGAGGTTTTGAAAATGAGTCAGCAAAAGGTAGATCTTCATAAACAGGAAAAAAAGAATATGAAGGGCGCTGTCAAAAAGCGAAAGGCGGCAAATGTCCTTTGGGTAGTGGTCTTTATTGCGATCTTAGCTCTCGTTGCCTTCTGGATAGGTTTTTCGGCATACCGCTCCTATCAGGCGTCAAAGGCCGGAACGGTAGAGCAGGTGCCTGTTGATGTTTCGCCCCTTGATGACTTCAATACACAGCTCGGGACGGAATATACCGCCGATTGAAAAAAACATTTGACATGAAAGCACAATTCAGATAAAATACCTTTCGTCTTTCAAACAAAAGGGCGAAGACAGATCAAATGCGATAGTGGCGTAGTTGGTAACGCGCGACCTTGCCAAGGTCGAGACCGCGGGTTCGAGCCCCGTCTATCGCTTGCAAAAAAAGCACTCCGTATGGAGTGCTTTTTTTTATCGCAGAGCCGCCTGCAGCAAGATCTTTATCATGAGTCCTTCGCCGCGTTTTTGATAGTGTTGAACAATGTTTTTCTGTTGCCGCCGTTTGCCGAGCTTGCTTCAGTTCTTGCAAATGCAAGGAGGGTGACAAACAATACTTCAAGATCAGTAGCCCTTGTCCAAATACGGAAGAACCCCTGGATCGGAATTTTCTTTGCGATCTTATGGGCTTCTTCGTCCTCCACATAATGCTTTTTCCTCTATGCTAAAAAATGATGAGACGAGTATATCATTCTTCAAAACAATATGTCCAAGATTATCTTCGTTTCAATTATTTCCAATATATGCTAAAATATCACGGATTGTGTTTATTAGAGGAGTAGCCTTTCAGATGAATGTATACAAAAAAAGCAGCAAAACGACTATCTGTGCCGTTTTGATCGGTATAGCCGTAAACGTGGGCCTTGCATTGATAATGTATATCTCCAAGGTCCCGCTCTATCTTGATACCATCGGAACGATCGTGGTCTCGATGGTTGCGGGCTTTTTCCCCGGCGTTCTTACGGCTGTTTTTTCAAGTGTACTCTGCGCATTATTTAATCCCTTCTCAGTCTATTATTCAGTGATCGCGGTACTTATCGCATTCTTTTCGGTATTATTCAGGAAGAAATACAAGGACAGCAAGAAAAGGGTTCTTTACGGACTCCTTCTTGCCATTATCTTCGCTGTGATAAGCGGCGGGCTTGGTGCTCTGATACAGATCCTTCTTCTCGGGCAGCCGCAGTTTGACAGCATAAAGGCTACGGCAGATCTTATCTTTTCAAGCGGGGGACCGGATCCTCTTCTTTCCTTCTTTTTCCTGAACATTGCCCTGAACTTTGTCGACAAGGCGATAAGCCTTGGAGCGGCCTATTTACTGATCCACTTTATTCCGAGGGAAAAACGCGAGCTTTTGAACATCTTCGGCTGGAAGCAGAAGCCGAGAAGTGATGAAGAACTTCGGGAGTTTTCAAAGAACGCGGGAAGAAAGAATGGCTTCAGTACGCTTCAGACAAGGATGTCCCTGATCCTGATGATAATAGCCGTGGCCATGACCATCGTGATGGCCACCACCTTCATCCAGGTCTACCGCACAAGCGAAAGAAGGGAAGCGATAGAAAGCGCAAAAGGTGCGGCAAACCTTGTCGGGAGTATGCTCGATCTTGAGAGTATCCCGCTCTTCGAGAGGAACGGAAGGAATCAGAAGGGCTATGATGAGACCTATGAAATGCTTATGAGCATCAAAGAGAGCATCAGAAGCATCAAGTATCTCTATGTCTTTACAGTGACTGAGGAAGGAACACGTTATCTCTTTGATATGGAGGCTGATAACGAGGGGAACCTTTCGGCTTATGAGCCCGGCACTCTCGTTCCCTTTGAGAACGCGGTGAAGCCCTATGTCTCTGATCTTCTCAAGGGAAAGGAAGTAGGACCTGTCGAGTCAAATGACATCTGGGGCAGGGTCGTGATGATCTACCATCCCGTAGAAGACAAGGATGGAAACACAGTCTGCTACGTCGGTGCCGATGTGTCGGTAGTAGCGCTCTCAGAGGATGTAAGGGATTATCTTTTGAGGACGATCCTCATCTTCTCCGGCTTCTTCATCCTCGTTATGGCCTTTGGTCTTTTCAATACGAAGTATTATCTCGTTCATCCCATCAATTCCATGGCGGACTGCGCCGGAGACTTCGAGTTTGACACTACATCCGGCAGGTCTCTTCGCGACAATGTGAAGAAGATCAAGGGCATAGGCATCGAGACAGGCGATGAGATAGAGATATTGTACAAGACCCTGTGCCGGATGACAGAGGATACGGCAGATCAGGTCACCGATATCAGGCATCATACAAAACAGGTTGAAGAGATGCAGTCGGGACTCATCATAACCATGGCCGACATGGTGGAGAGCAGGGATTCCGATACGGGCTTCCATGTTCAAAAGACTGCGGAGTATGTGAGGATAATATTGAACGGCCTGAAGGGAAAAGGCTATTACTCCGACAAGATGACGGAGAAATATATGGAGGACGTGGTGATGTCTGCGCCTCTCCATGATATTGGAAAGATCAATATCCCGGATGCCGTTTTGAACAAGCCCGGAAGGCTTACAAAAGAAGAATTTGAGATAATGAAGCGTCATACCACGGAGGGAAAGAAGATACTCGAAAAGGCCATCAACTCCGTGAAGGGCGGAACCTATCTTCGAGAGGCTCTCTCCATGGCAGCTTATCATCACGAGCGCTACGACGGAAAGGGTTATCCGGAGGGGCTTTCAGGAACAGTCATCCCGCTTTCGGCGCGCATCATGGCTGTCGCTGATGTCTTTGACGCCCTTACCTCAAAGAGGATATACAAGCCCTCCATGACCTATGAGGAAGCTATGCAGATAATAACAGAGGGCAGCGGGACCCAGTTCGATCCCAAGTGCGTTGAGGTCTTCGTTGAGTCCGAGGACGCGGTTCGAAAGGTCCTTCGGAAGTATCAGGATAAGGAATGAGGCTATGAGACAAAAAAAGCTTATTTTTGCAATAATGGCAGGCGTGCTGCTTTTTGCCTCCGCCCCTCTTTTGACTCTGGCAGCGTCAACTGACACACTGACGGGTGTGGAAAGCCAAACTGAAACCGGAGGGGGCTACGCCGTTACGGGGCAGATTCCCGGTGCAGGGTTTTCATCGGAGCTTTACGACGCGAAAAACGGCCTTCCCACATCTGACGCAAACTGCATATTTTCAGCCTCTGACGGCTATATCTACATAGGCAGCTATTCGGGAATAGTGCGCTATGACGGAACGACCTTTGAGAGGCTTGATTCATCAAACGGACTGGCAAACGGAAAGTGCATATTCGAGGATAATGCAGGCAGGCTCTGGGTAGGAACCAATGACAACGGTGTTGTAGTGCTTGAAGATAATGGCTCAAAGACTACTCACTTTACCTACAAGAAGGGTATCCCCTCATCCTCGATCAGAGCTTTCGAACAGGACGACGAAGGGCTTGTCTATGTCGGGACGACGGACGGGATCTGTTATGTCGATCCCGCTATGGAGATCCAAAGGATCGAGGATGAAAGGCTGAAGGATGCCTATATACTGGGGCTCTCAAAGGATCAGAACGGGATGATATACGGGACGAGCCGTGACGGTGCTGTATTTTCCATAGGCGGTGGTAAAGTTCAGGAATTCTTCAATGCAAAGGACCTTGGTGCAGCGAAGTTTACAAGTGTATATGCGGGATACGGTGATGATATCTATCTTGCCGACTCTGACGGAAGTCTCTACAGGGGACGCTTCGGTGACAAGGTATCTTCAATGCAAAAGATCGAGATGCCAAAAGGACTTAATATCAATTATATGACAAAAGCCGCCGGGCGCCTTTTTATCATCGCGGAATCGACAGCAGGCTATCTTGACGAAAATATGAGATTCAATATCCTGTCCGATCTTCCGCTTACAAGCTCGATCGAGATGATGACAGAGGACTATCAGGGCAACCTCTGGTTTGCTTCTACCCGCCAGGGTGTGTGCAAGGTCGTGACATCCAATTTCAGGAATATCTCAAAGGCGGCAGGCATTCCGGAGGAGGTCACAAATGCGACATGCAAAAACAGCGGGCTCCTCTATATCGGAACGGATCAGGGCCTTTTGATACTTGATGAAAACGAAAAGCCTCTTTCAAACGCGCTTACGCAGAGGCTTTCCGGTGTCCGTATCCGCTGCATAGCAGCTGATGACAAAAACAATATCTATATCGCGACCTACAAGAGCGGTGACGGACTTCTGATCTATACTGCGGCCGGTGAGATACTGACACTCAATGAAGAAAACGGCTTTTTAAATAATGATGTAAGATGCATTACGAAAGCCTCCGATGGAAGTCTGCTTGTGGGAACGAATTCCGGCGTTTCCATCATAAAAGACTTAAGGCAGCAGGAAGTCATAGATCATGGCTCGGGCCTTGAGAATACCGTAGTCCTGACGATCGAGGAGGGCTTTGACGGCTCGTTTCTGATCGGGACCGACGGTGGCGGGATCTATATCAAGGACAAAAACGGCCTTTCAAAGAAGGGGCGTGATGACGGGCTTACCAGTGATGTCATCCTTCGTATCAAGAGAGATGATGAAAAGAACGTCATCTGGGTCATTACCTCAAATTCGATCGAGTATATCGAAAATGACTCGATCATTGAGGTAAAGGATTTCCCTTATACCAACAATTTTGATATCTATCAGGGCAGCGACGGGAACAGATGGATATTATCCTCCTTCGGAATTTACTGTGTGAAGGCTGACGATCTTCTGAAGGCCGGGACCTTTGATTACAAGGTCTTTGGTACCGCGAACGGCCTCACCTCGGTTCCCACCGGAAACGCCTTCTCCTGCATGGATGAAAACGGAGATCTTTATATAGCCGGGCGGACGGGGGTCTGCAGGATGAATACAGAGAATTTCTTCCAGAATTCCGGACGACTGGAGCTTGCTGTCAGGAGCATTGACTGTTCGGAAGGGACAGTGCTTCCAAATGAAGATAATGTTTATGTGATACCAAAGGATGCCGGCCGTATCAAGATAATGGCCTCGGTACTCAACTACGACCTTACGAATCCGTATGTAAGGCTCTATCTTGAGGGCGCAGATGATGAAGGTATCACGGCTTATCAGGACAGGCTGCTCCCGCTCGAATACACAGGCCTTGATTACGGTGATTACACTCTTCATATACAGATACTTGACGAGTCTACAAAGGCAGTTCTTCAGGATCAGACCTATGCTGTCAAAAAGGAGCCGAAGCTCCTTGAACTCATGGCCTTTCGTATCCTCATCATAGCCGCTGTCGCAGCCATAGTCGGCATCATAGTATGGAGGATAATGTCCGGGACCGTCATCAGGAAGCAGTACAAAGAGATAGCGGCTGCGAAGGAGGAGGCGGAACGCGCAAACAGCGCGAAATCGAGATTTCTCGCGAATATGTCGCATGAGATCAGAACCCCCATCAATACCATTATCGGTATGGATGAGCTGATCCTTCGTGAGGAAGCCTCTGATGTGCCGCGGCCTTATTATCTTTCAATGATGGGCTACGCAAGCGATATCAAGTCAGCGTCAGAGTCCCTGCTCTCACTCATAAATGATATCCTTGACGTTTCAAAGATAGAGTCCGGAAAGATGAACCTTGTTGAGGTGGAGTACAATGTCGAGGATCTGATCCGCTCGCTCGTCACCATGATAAGGGTCAGGAGCGAGGAAAAGAAGCTTTCCTTTGACCTCGATATCGATCCTGCAATACCGAAAAGGCTCTACGGCGATATGGGAAAGATCAAGCAGGTCGTTTTGAATCTCCTTACAAACTCCGTCAAGTATACAAGCGAGGGAGGCCTTTCACTTTCAGCATCCGTCGTGAAGGAGGAGGACAATTACATTACTGTCTGCTACAGGGTGGATGACACCGGGATGGGCATCAAGGAGGAGGATATCAAGAGACTCTTCTCAGCCTTTGAGAGAATGGATGAAAAGCAGAACAGCGCCATCCAGGGTACCGGCCTCGGACTCAATATCTCAAAGCAGTTCACAGAGCTGATGGGCGGAGAACTGACATGCGAAAGTGAATACGGGAAGGGATCGAGCTTCATCTTTACTGTCAGCCAGAGGATAGTCGATCACGCTCCGATGGGGGCCTTCATAGAAAACAAGGAAGAGGCCATCGGTCCTTACAAGCCGCTCTTTGTAGCGCCTGATGCGTCCGTACTCGTGGTTGATGACAATCCGATGAATCTCACCGTCATCAAGGGACTCCTCGCTGCCACAAAGGTCTTTGTGACAACTGCAGTCTCCGGAGAGGAATGTCTTGAAAGAGTGAAGGAGAACAAATATGATGTAATACTCCTTGATCATCTGATGCCCGGAATGGATGGCATTGAGACTCTTGAAAAACTTCGTGACAAGAATTACACGATGCCGGTCTATGCAATGACAGCAAATTCCGAGCCTGAGGATGGCTATTACAAGTCGCTTGGCTTTGACGGCTATCTCGCAAAGCCTATCGAGGCAAGGTTCCTTGAAGAGCTTATCTTAAAGCACATACCGGGAGACATAGTACAAAGGCTCGAAGACCCTTCCGGGGAACAGGAGACCGAACTCATGGAAGAGTACAAGTGGCTTGAAGAGATTGAAGAGATAAAGACAAAGGACGGCATAAAAAATGCCGGCGGCGTATCGAATTATCTTTTCTCCGTGAAGCTCTTCTTTGAGACTGCGGACGAAAATGTAAAGGTTCTTCACAGGGCATATGTCGAGGATGATATAAGAAATCTTACAGTGAAAACACATGCCATGAAGACCTCGCTTCGTATCATAGGAGCAAATGAGCTTTCGGAGGAGGCACAGAAACTCGAGGATGCAGGAAAGAGCGAGGACAGAGGCTATATCGAGGCAAACTTCGAGGGCTTCCTTGAGAAGCTCCATCGGCTCCGTGAGAAGCTTTCAAACATAGCGCCGGAGGAGGCAAGAAGAGAAAAGCTGATACTTCCTCCCATTTCCGAAGAGGAGATAGAGGACGCAATAAATACATTAAACGAACTCATTCCCGCAATGGACTATGATGCGGCCGAGATGGTGATAAAGGAAGTGCTTTCACACAGGCTTTCAGATCGTGATGAAGCGCTTTTCTCCGGTCTCTCTGCCGCCCTTAAGAAATTTGACTGGGATGCGATGGAAAAGATAATGAAAGAGCAGAAGCTTGAAAAAAGATAATTGTTTTCGGAGGAAACGATGACAGAAACAAATTTACTCATCATTGGAGGAAAAGAATCCTTTATCATAAGGGTCCTCATGAAAAAGCTTTCCGATGCGGGCATTCATCCCGTTTTTACAGAGCCGTCGATAGATGCTGTAAATGAGCTATTTGCAAAGGTCAATCTCGTGACATATTATCTTGAGCCTCATGAGCAGCCTTCGGCTGAAATACTCACATATCTTTCCGACCATCTGAGGCAGGACGGGAAGCAGATCATCCTCATTGGTGAGCCCAATGATACCGATGATGTAAAGAAGGTCCTCCACAGCAGTGTGGTTTACAAGGTCTTCAAACGGCCGCTCGATTATGACGCATTTATCAGTGCCGTGAACCTTCAGAGCTTTGAGGCGGATGAGGGGCTCAACAAAAAGAGCATCCTGATAGTGGATGACGACCCGAACTATATGAGCCTCATCCGTGAATGGCTGAAGGATACCTACAAGGTCTCTATGGCGACCTCCGGACTTCGGGCGATGAAATGGCTGGGCGCTGAAAACAAGGTGGATCTCATATTGCTTGATTATGAGATGCCGGTGACTGACGGACCGCAGGTACTTGAAATGCTCCGTAGTGATGAGGATACGAAGCGCATCCCTGTTATCTTTCTTACCGGAAGAGGCGACAAGGACAGCGTGATGTCCGTCATGAGCTTGAAGCCCCAGGGCTATCTTTTGAAGACCATAAGCCGCGTGGAGCTTCTTGAAAAGCTTAGCGCATTTTTCGACAGGATGTGAGGGAGGGATCTCTATGAGCGTTGCAGACACACTTTTCATCAATATGTGTAATGACATATTAGAAAACGGGACCTCAACAGAGGGCGAAAAGGTGCGCCCCCACTGGCCCGACGGAAAGAGCGCCTACACTATCAAAAAATTCGGTGTCATAAACCGCTATGATCTTTCAAAGGAGTTTCCGATACTGACGCTTCGCCGTACAGGCCTCAAGAGCTGCACGGATGAGGTCCTTTGGATATGGCAGAGAAAATCCAATAATATCAATGACTTAAAGCCCCATATCTGGGATGAGTGGGCGGACCCGGACGGCTCTATCGGAAAGGCCTACGGTTATCAGCTTGCGCAGAAGGCTTATTATCCCGAAGGGGAGATGGACCAGGTGGATCGGGTGCTCTATGACTTAAAGCACAATCCCTTTTCAAGAAGGATAATGACGAATATGTATGTCCATTCCGATCTTTGCGAGATGAACCTCTATCCCTGCGCTTATTCCATGGTCTTCAATGTCACGGAAAAGAAGGGGCATGACAAGCTTATCCTGAATGGTATTTTGAACCAGCGCTCCAATGACATCCTTGCGGCGAACAACTGGAATGTGGTGCAGTACGCCGTTCTCCTTCACATGATAGCCCAGGTTTCGGATATGGAGGTGGGAGAACTCGTGCACGTGATAGCGGATGCGCATATCTATGACAGACATGTGCCGATCATCAAGGAGCTTATCAGCAGAGAACCCTTCCCCGCGCCTGTATTTCATCTGAATCCCGATGTAAAGGATTTCTATGACTTTACTCCCGATGATGTTAGCCTTGAGAACTACGAGTACGGGCCCTCTGTCGGAGAGATTCCGATCGCGATCTGAGAAAGGACTGTTAATGAACCTGATAGTAAATGCGGACAAAAACTGGGGGATAGGAAAGAACAATTCCCTTTTGATCAGGATCCCCGAGGATATGAAATTTTTCAGAAGGATGACAAAGGGGAACGTCATAGTCCTCGGAAGGCGGACGCTTGAGAGCTTTCCCGGCGGCGTCGCCCTCCCGGAGAGGACGAATATAGTACTTTCAAAAAAGAAGGAGCTTAAGGCCGACAAAGCCATAATAGTCAATGACCTTCCGGCACTTTTTGAAGAGCTCCAAAAATATGATGACGACTCGGTCTTTGTGGTAGGCGGAGAGTCAGTATACAGAGAGCTCCTTCCCTATTGCAAAAAAGCCTATGTGACAAGGACAGACTATGAATACGACGCGGACAAGTATTTCCCCAACCTTGATGAAATGGATGATTGGGTAAAAACCGGAGAGTCCGAAGAGCAGACTTATTTTGACATAGTCTACACCTTTGATACTTACGAAAACAATGCAGTGAAGGATCGAAGATAATGGAAATATCAGGAAGCGCGCTTTTTGTCAAGGCGCTTAAGGAAGAAGGTGTTGATACTGTCTTCGCCTACCCGGGCGGGAACAATACGGATCTTCTCGACGAGCTTTACAAAAATCCCGACATCAGAGTCATACTCCCGAGGCACGAGCAGGCCCTCATCCACGAGGCTGAGGGTTACGCGCAGGTTTCGGGAAAACCGGGAGTCTGCCTTGTGACGAGCGGCCCCGGAGCCACGAATACCGTCACAGGGATTGCGGATTCGCATTATGATTCTGTTCCCCTTGTGGTATTCACGGGGCAGGTTTCCCGTCCCCTCATTGGAAATGACGCTTTTCAGGAGGTGGATATAATCGGGATGACGCGCCAGATCGTCAAGTTCGGTTCTACGGTAAGAGAGAGGGAAAAGCTTGCCGAACGGATCAAGATGGCCTTTCATATAGCAAACACCGGAAAGAAGGGGCCTGTCATCCTTGATATACCAAAGGACGTTCAGACTGAGATGGGGCCTTCGGATTATCCGAAGGAGATCCATATGAGAAGCTACCGTCCGCCGGAGGGAGTACACGTCGGACAGTTGAAGAAAGCTTTTTCTCTACTTCAATCGGCAAAGATGCCCCTCATCCTTTCAGGCCACGGCGTGATGATGAGCGGGGCAGAGGACATACTCAAAGCCTTCGCCGAGACCATGAAGATACCTGTGGTCACAACCATCCTCGGAAACGGGGCGATCCCTGTTGACAGCCCCTCCTTTGTGGGAAATGCAGGCATGCACGGGCGTTTCGCCGCCAATATGGCGATCACCCACTGCGACGTACTTTTTTCGATCGGAACCCGCTTCAATGACAGGATCACCGGCGAGCTTTCCGACTTCGCGAAGAACGCGAAGATAATCCATGTTGACGTCGATACCGCTTCCATCTCAAGGAACGTGGTGGTCGATATCCCGGTTGTCGCTGATGCAAAGACAGCTCTTGAAAAGCTTCTGGAGTGGGCAAAGGAGCCTGAGGGAGATTCATTAAAAGAGTTAAGTGACTGGCGCAATACCATAGATTCATGGGAAAAAGAGCATCCACTCTCGCTTTCCGTTAATGAAGGGGTCGATCCCAAAAAGATAATGGAAGGGATAGATGAGGTATTCCCGGACTGTATCGTGACTCTTGATGTCGGACAGCATCAGATGTGGGCAACACAGTTTCTTCCCGTGAAAAGGGAGCGGCCTGTTATCTCATCAGGCGGACTCGGGACCATGGGCTTCGGCTTTCCTGCGGCGATCGGTGCAAAGGCCGCCTGTCCCGAAAAAAAGGTCCTTGCGATAACCGGGGACGGGGGCTTCCAGATGAACATGCAGGAGATGGCAACGGCAGTGGCTTCCCGTCTTCCTGTTACGGTCATTATCTTAAACAACGGATATCTTGGAATGGTAAGGCAGATGCAGGAGCTCTTCTACGAAAAGCGCTATGAAGCCACCTGCCTTACTGACGATAATGGCAGATACATCCCTGATTTCATAAAGTGGGCGCAGAGTTACGGAGTTTCCGCGATCAGGGTGGAAGACGGATCCGATATCAAAGGGGCGCTTCAAAAAGCCCGGGACAGCAAAGAACCTATGGTGATAGAATTTATGATCCCTTCAGAGATCAATGTGCTTCCGATGGTAAAGAGTGGGACGCCTATAGACCAGATGATACTGGAGTAAGGGGAGTGAAAAATGGCAGGCAGGATGAAGAAACGCTGGATAGCGCTTTATACTGAGAATGAGGTAGGAGTGCTCTCAAAGGTCTCCGGACTGTTTTCGGCGAAATCGTACAATCTGAACAGCCTTACCGTAGGCACCACGGAGCATCCGGATATATCCAGGATGACGATCTCGGTGGAGTCTGACGATGTGACCTTTGAGCAGATCAAAAAACAATTCAACTCAATGGTCGAGATAATAAAGGTAATAGATCTTACAAATGTGCCGATACATATGAAGGAGGTTCTTTTTGCAAAGATCAAGCAGATAGGACCCGAGGAGAAGGCTGAGGTCTTTCGGATAGCAGAGACCTTTTCGGTGAAGCCCGTTGATATCGGGACTGATGCCATTATCCTCGAAAGTACTCTTACGGAAAGAAAAAATGACGAGCTTGTTTCGATACTCCGGAAAAGCTTCAAGCATATTGATGTGACACGCGGCGGCGCCGTTGCTGTGGAGGGCATTAGTACATCCTGCCGATGAAAAAGAACAGTCTTACAAAAAAAATAATCTGCCTCATCACACTTTCAGGGCTTACTTTTGCAGCCCTTTTTTCCGCTCCGGCAAAAAACGCACTCGCTTCCTCCTATGAAGCACAGTCAAGGCTTGACGAACTGAAAAAACAGTCGGAGGAAAATGAGAGGGCGATCCTTGACGCCGAGGCAAAGAAGAAGGCGGCCGAGGCTGCAGTCGATCAGGCGCAGAGCATAGCCGCACAGAGGCAGGAGAATGCCGACCGCTACAAATCGCTCTACAATGATGTGAGGACGAACCTTGATCTTACAAAGCTTGAGGTCGAGGATATGAAGTATGAGCTTTCGCAAGTGAACGAGTCTTTGAAGCAGACAGAGGAAGATGCGAAGAAGCAGTACGAGGCGATGAAGAAACGGATCGCCTATATGTACGAGCACAAACTGAACAAGGACTTCTTTACGATAATGGCCGAGAGCGGCTCCTTTGCGCAGGCTCTGAACGAGATGGACAATGTCAAGGCCATAGCGGCCTATGACAGGGCACAGCTTCAGCGTTATCAGAATACGATGCAGGAAGTCGCAAAAAAGAAGGAAGAGGTTGAACAAAAGCACGCAGAGCTTTCCCAGTTCCAGCAGGTGTTGAATAAGTCCGCAGGACAGCTTCAGACGCTCTATGCTGCGGCAGGCGAGGAGCTTCGGGAGGCACGAGCCGATGTGAATGCGGCCGCGAACAATGCCTGGGCAGTGGAGCTTCAGCTAAAGGAATTTGAGACAAAGAGGGCAGCCCTTTCCGACAGGCAGGCTGAGGCCCAGGCGCTTCTTGCCCAGGCTATCGCAAAGGAGCAGGCGGCCAGAGAGGCAGCAGGAAAGGAAAGAGAATATACGGGAGGAGCGGTGAGTGCGACCACTGATGAGCTTACCTTCCTCGCGGCCACGATACAGGCCGAGGTCGGCATCCTTCCGATGGAAGGAAAGCTTGCAGTGGGCTCCGTCATCATGAACCGTGTGAAGAGCTCCTACTTCCCCGATACGATAACAGATGTCATCACATCTCCGGATCAGTTCACGACCTATACCATAGGCGCGATCGATTACATCCTTGAAAACGGCGGCCCGAACGAAGACTGTATGGAAGCGGCCCGTCGTGTTGTGGCCGGAGAGCGGACGGGAGACTGGCTCTTCTTCATGACCGTGAAGGCGGCTGAGCGCCTTAGGATAGCGCATTATGAGCTGGTCTGCGGCTGTGCTTTCTTCTACAAATGGGAGAGGCTGCCTGAACCCGAAGAACCGCAGGAGCCGCAGCAGCCTTCAGTGCCTGAAACACCGGCCGAACCTGAGCAGCCTTCGCAGCCTTCAGAGCCGGAAACGCCCCAGCAGCCGGAGCAACCTAAGCAGCCTGAAAACCCGCCGGAACCCGTGCAGCCGGCAGAGCCTTCAGAGCCTGAGATACCGGCTGAACCCGAGCAACCTTCAGAACCGGAGACACCGCAGGAACCGCAGACTTCCGGTTGAGCATTTTCTACAAAAAAACTTGCCTGTAAACGCCCGTTGTACTATAATTTTTCTCGCTGGTACTTCGGGCGTTTATTTTTTTTACGGGTAATTGTTAAATTTTTAACACATCTCACGAATAGATCCCGAAGTCAAAAATATAATTGTTGTTTTCATCAGAAGGAGGCAAAAATGGCAGGAAAGGTTGTTATTGCCGGCGCATGCCGGACGGCAGTCGGAAAGATGGGCGGAGCGCTCTCCACGACACCCGCTGAGAAGCTGGGCTCCATCGTTATCAAGGAAGCGCTTACTCGCGCGGGCATTCCTGAGGACAAGTATGATCAGGTTGACGAAGTTCTGATGGGCTGCGTCATCCAGGCAGCCCAGGGGCAGAACGTTGCGCGTCAGGCTTCACTTCATGCGGGACTTCCCGTTACGGTTCCGGCCGTCACATTGAATGTGGTCTGCGGCTCCGGTCTTAACGCCGTGAATATGGCTGCTGATCTCATCAAGGCAGGCGACGCTGATATCGTTGTGGCGGGCGGTATGGAAAATATGTCAATGGCCCCCTTCGCTCTTGATAAGGCGCGCTTCGGTTATCGTATGAACAACGGTACGCTCATCGACTGCATGATCAAGGACGCTCTCTGGGACGCTTTCAACAATTATCATATGATGATCACAGCTGAAAACGTAGCTGAGCAGTGGCATCTCACAAGGGAAGAACTTGACGAATTCGCATTATCCTCACAGAACAAGTGCGAGGCTGCCCAGAAGGCAGGCAAGTTCAAGGACGAGATCGTTCCCGTTGAGATCAAGCAGAAGAAAGAGACCATCATCTTTGATACGGACGAGGGCCCCCGCGCAGGACAGACCATAGCTGATCTTCAGAAGCTTAAGTGCTGCTCAGGCAAGGAAGGCGGAGTCGTTACCGCAGGAAACGCTTCCGGGATCAATGACGGTGCTGCAGCTGTTGTCGTTATGTCTGAAGAAAAGGCAAAAGAGCTTGGCGTAAAGATAATGGCTGAGTGGAAGGGCGGAGCTCTTGGCGGCGTCGATCCTTCGATCATGGGTGTTGGCCCCGTTGCCGCTACAGAAAAGGTAATGAAGAAGCTCAACCTTACAATAGATGACTTTGATCTCTATGAAGCAAATGAGGCATTTGCTGCTCAGAGCTGCGCAGTTGCAAAGGATCTCAAGTTCGATCCCGCAAAGCTCAATGTAAACGGCGGCGCTATCGCTCTCGGCCATCCTGTCGGAGCTTCAGGCTGCAGGATCCTTGTTACGCTTCTTCATGAAATGAACAGGTCAGGCGCAAAGCGCGGTCTTGCAACACTCTGCATCGGCGGCGGAATGGGCTGCGCGACAGTAGTAGAGAAGTACGAAGGCTGATTTATCATAAAGGAGGAAAATTTAAATGAAAGTAGCTGTAATAGGCGCCGGTACAATGGGATCCGGCATTGCGCAGGCATTTGCGCAGTGCGGTGATGTTGAGAAGGTTTATCTTTGCGACATCAAGCAGGAATTTGCTGACGGCGGAAAGGGAAAGATCGAAAAGAACCTCGGTCGTCTCGTAAGCAAGGAGAAGATGACTCAGGCTGACGCTGACGCTGTTCTTGCAAAGATCGCGACAGGTCTTAATGAAATAGCTGTCGATCCCGATCTCGTAGTTGAAGCCGCTCTTGAAAAGATGGATATAAAGAAGGCCTGCTTCAAGTCTCTTATGGACGACATCGTAAAGAATCCCGATTGCGTTTTCGCTTCAAATACCTCATCCCTCTCCATCACGGAGATCGGCGAGGGCCTTTCAAAGCCCATCATCGGCATGCATTTCTTCAATCCCGCTCCCGTGATGAAGCTCATCGAAGTCATCTCCGGAAAGAACACTCCGAAGGAAATGACCGACTGTGTTGTTGAGATCTCAAAGAAGCTCGGCAAGATCCCCGTAAAGGTCAATGAGGCTCCCGGCTTCGTCGTAAACAGGATCCTTATCCCGATGATCAACGAAGGTATCCAGGTTTATGCCGAGGGCACATCCGATATCGAAGGCATCGATACCGCGATGAAGCTCGGCTGCAACCATCCCATGGGACCGCTTGAGCTCGGCGATTACATCGGCCTTGACATAGTCCTTGAGATCATGGATGTCATATACAAGGGCACAGGAAATGAGAAATACAAGGCAAACGACCTTCTCCGCAAGATGGTGGAAGAGAAGAAGCTTGGCGTAAAGACAGGCATCGGCTTCTACAAATACAATGAGGACAGGACAAAGACACCCACTGATCAGTTGTGATTGAAAATAAAGGAGCAAAGATAAATGGATTTTTCATTGGATAAAAAGCATGCGCTTGCTCAGCAGCTCTTCAAGGAGTTTGCCGAGAAGGAAGTAAAGCCCAACGCGCAGGAAACGGACGAGACAGAGGTATTCCCGAGAGCGAATGTGGAAAAGATGGCAAAGGCCGGCTTCTTTGGGATCACGGTTCCGAAGGAATACGGCGGACAGGGCTGCGATCCCCTTACTTATGTGATGGCGGTAGAGGAGCTTTCAAAGGTCTGCGGTACCACAGGCGTTATCCTTTCAGCTCACTCCTCTCTGTGCGTGGATCCCATATTATTCTGGGGTACAGAGGAGCAGAAGAAAAAATATCTTCCCGATCTTGCGTCAGGGAAGAAGCTCGGAGCCTTCGGACTTACCGAGCCCGGCGCCGGAACAGACGCTCAGGGCTGCCAGACAAAGGCCGTAGAGGACGGTGATTCATGGGTGCTCAATGGCTCAAAGTGCTTCATCACAAACGGTAAGGAAGCAGAGATCTACTGTATCATAGCGATCACTGATATCGTTGAAGGAAAGCGCGGACCCCAGAAGAAGTTCTCAATGTTCATCGTTGAAAAGGGAACTCCCGGCTTCTCCTTCGGAACGAAGGAAAAGAAGATGGGTATCAGAGGTTCATCAACCTACGAACTCATTTTCCAGGACTGCAGGATACCGAAGGAAAACATGCTTGGAACAAGGGGCAAGGGCTTCAATCAGGCTATGCATACTCTTGACGGCGGGCGTATCGGTATAGCCGCTCAGGCTCTCGGACTTGGCGAGGGCGCGATCGACTGTTGCGTCAACTTCGTAAAGGAAAGAAAGCAGTTCGGAAAATCGATCTCCGCTTTCCAGAATACACAGTTCCAGCTCGCTGATATGGCTACAAGGATGGAGGCTGCAAAGCACCTTGTATATGCAGCAGCCTTTGCCAAGGCCACAAAGCCTGTTTATTCCGTTGAAGCCGCGAAGGCAAAGCTCTTTGCAGCTGAGGCAGCTATGGATGTTACCACAAAGGCTGTTCAGCTCATGGGCGGCTACGGCTACATGAGAGATTATGATGTGGAGCGCATGATGCGTGACGCGAAGATCACGGAAATCTACGAAGGAACCTCAGAAGTCCAGAGAATGGTCATCTCCGGTGCTCTCTTGAAATAACGAAAAGGAGTCAGAAATAATATGAATATTATAGTTTGCATCAAGCAGGTTCCGGATACCGCTGGAGGCGTAGTCTTCAATCCGGACGGCACGCTCAACCGCGGCGCCATGCTTACCATCATGAATCCCGATGACAAGGCAGGTCTTGAAGCTGCCCTTCGTCTGAAGGATCAGTACGGCGCTCATGTTACCGTTGTTACAATGGGACTTCCCAAGGCAGAGGATGTTCTCCGCGAGGCAATGGCTATGGGAGCCGATGAGGGCGTCCTTATCACTGACAGGGTCCTCGGCGGCGCCGATACCTGGGCTACATCTTCAACCATCGCGGCAGGCATCAGGAATCTCGACTATGACCTTATCATCACGGGACGCCAGGCTATAGACGGCGATACCGCGCAGGTTGGTCCTCAGATAGCCGAGCATCTTGATATACCCGTTATCTCCTATGCTGAAGAGATAAAGATAGACGGGGACTATGTCATCGTAAAGAGGCAGTATGAGGACCGTTATCATGAGCTGAAGGCGAAGATGCCCTGCCTTATCACTGCGCTCGCAGAGCTCAATGAGCCCCGTTATATGACACCCGGCGGGATCTTCGATGCTTATGATGAGAAGAAGGTCACTGTCTGGGGAAGGGCTGACCTCAAGGATCTCGATGACGCCAATATCGGTCTCAACGGCTCGCCTACAAAGATCGCGAAGGCTTCCGACAAAGTCAGGAAGGGCGCGGGCGAAAAGAAGGCTGACCTTGATCCTCAGGGCGCCTGCGAGTACATTATGAGCAAATTAACGGAAAAACATGTAATCTAAGGAGATGAACAAATGGCTATTGAAGACTACAAAGGCGTATACATCTTCGCGCAGCAGGTGGACGGCGAGCTTTCAGGCATAGCGCTTGAGCTCCTCGGAAAGGCCCATGAGCTGGCTGAGCCTCTTGGCACGGATGTTACCGCTGTTCTTATCGGATACAATGTAAAGGGGCTTTGCAATACTCTCGCGGAGTACGGCGCTGACCATGTTATCCTTGTTGATGATCCGAAGCTTGAAACCTACAGGACAGAGCCTTACGCTCAGGCGCTTGCCGGCGTTATCAATGAATACAAGCCCGAGATCATGCTTGTCGGCGCGACCGCTATAGGTCGTGACCTTGGACCTACGGTATCCGCGCGTGTCGCAACCGGACTTACCGCGGACTGCACAGGCCTTGATATCGGTGATTTCCCGCTTCAGCCTCAGGAGGGCGTTGAGCAGAAGCACAACCAGCTTCTCATGACTCGTCCCGCGTTTGGCGGAAATACGATAGCGACCATTGCCTGCCCGAACAACCGTCCCCAGATGGCGACTGTCCGTCCAGGCGTTATGGTAAAGCGCGCTCCCGAAAAGGGAAAGCAGCCTGACATCATCGAGTACAAGCCCGATCTTACGGAGAACAACAAATATGTTGAGATATTGAATATCGTAAAGGATATGGGCAAGAAGGTCGATATCCAGTCCGCAAAGATCCTCGTATCGGGCGGCCGTGGTGTCGGAAGCCCTGAGAACTTCAAGATTTTGGATGAGCTTGCTGAAGCGATCGGCGGCACCGTATCCTGCTCGCGCGCAGTCGTTGATTCGGGCTGGAAGCCGAAGGATCTTCAGGTAGGCCAGACCGGAAAGACGGTCCGTCCCAATGTTTATTTCGCGATCGGCATCTCCGGCGCAATCCAGCATGTTGCAGGTATGGAGGAGTCCGACATCATCATTGCGATCAACAAGGACGAATCCGCTCCCATCTTTGATGTGGCTGATTACGGCATCGTAGGAGACCTGAACAAGGTGGTTCCGCTGCTTACGAAGGCTATTAAAGAGGCTAAGGCGAAGACTGCGTAAATGGCTCCGCTTTCGAAAGTTTGTGTTACCCCGGGACTTATGTCCCGGGGGTTGTCATATATTGGGAATCCGGACAAGGGGACGTTTCCCTTGTCCGCCTTGATAGCCTACAAAAAAAGGAGGACCAGGATGCGGTCGAAGAATCATAAAAAAGCAGCTCTTATCCAATTTATTAAAACTGAAATCTTTTCGCCTGCATCGGTTGTAAAATGGTATGATTGGCTGATCCTTCTTGTTTTGATGGGGTTCTGCTTTTTTGCTTACGCTATGAGCGACCTGTTTCATACAACTGCATGCTCTTATGGATATCTTGACGGTCATATTCTGGATTTCTATGACTATCTGGCAGAAAACGGAATTAATTCCAATGGAACCATCGGCATAAATGCATCCTATATGCCATCGATCTATATCCTTTTTGCGATCTGGAATATCCCAATGAAACTGTTTGGGTTTGTTTCAAGTGCAACCATGCAGCTTGGCATAATCCCGATCATGTGGGCAAAACTTCTTCCGTGTATTGTATTTCTGGCGTCAGCAAAAATTGTATTTCTTATTGCAAAAGAACTGGGGATGAGCGGCAGAAAACCGCTGATCGTGGTTTATGCATATCTTTCCTGTCCGGTGCTCCTGTACGGACAGTTTATAATCGGACAATATGAGAGCTTTTTTACAGCACTTGTGCTGCTTGGCTTTTATTTCTGGCTGAAAGAAAGGGAAATCCCCTTTTTGCTCTCTTTTGCATTTGCATTCACATTTAAATATACAGCGCTTTTTGTTTTTCTTCCTCTCCTTCTGCTTCGGGAGAAGAGAATATGGAAAATTCTTGTAAACTGCCTTTTTACAACCATCCCCTATGTCATTGAATATCTGATCTACATGCATTCGGATGCCTTTACAGGATATGTGTTCGGTATCGGGCATCGCGGTGATAATCCGACCGGATATATTGAAAATGCAGCATTGTTTACAGGATTTACTTTTGGAGGAAATCTGAAATTTGTGATCTATATTCTTGTGGTTGCGTTTGCTTTGATCCTGGGGTGGGCATATTTTTTGAATATCAAAGAAAAAACTGAAGAAAAAAAATATGCGGTATTTTTTATCGTTTTGGCTCTAAGTGCTTTTTTCTGCTTGTCCAAGTGGCATACACACTGGCTCATGCCCTTATTTGCGTTTACGACTATAGCGGCTTTCATGCACAAAAGGCTTGCAGCCTATCTTGCGCTTGATCTGATCTTTGGGATGCTGTTTATCATGTTCTGTACATGTCAGTTCGAAGGCGCGCATGATGAAGCGATGATCAATAATGGGGTTTTCAAATTCCTGCTGCCTGACCACAGGGTTCCTTACGCCTATAGTCTTACTGATTATTACAGGCAGATAGATATGTCTATGCAGCTGACGTTTATGACGGCGATCATGGCGGCAAAGGCTGTTTTCTGCCATCCGAAATTTTTGCCTGAGAGTACAGACCAGGCTGTGAACAAAGAAGTATGGTGGATGCGCGCCAGACTCATTATGCCCATGCTGTTTCTGATCATACCTTCAATTCTTATTATTGGAAAATCTGTAAATGTAAAAGCACCTGTATATAATGAGGATATACGTGCGATCTATGTGAATATGGAGGATCAGAAGCAGGTCAGCCAACCGTTCATATCAGAAGGCAGCGGGATCGTAAGCCTCGTTTTCCCGATCTCGAGGGGGAAGGTTTATGATGATGCTCCTGCAATGAAGGTCTCCGTGTCTGACAGACAGGGTCAGGTTCTTTATGAATCCGAGGTTGATATCGAAAAGCGTTTTGAAGGGCAGCTGCTGAGGCTTTACCCCGGTGAACTGGGGCTTGAAACCGGCGATATATATTATGTGAATTATGAGATATTGAATGCAGCAGAGAACTCCACATTCTGCCTGTTGGCCTATGATCAGGGGGACTTTCAAAATGCGCTTTCGAATGGGCAGGAACTTCCCTATCACATGGACATGAGAATATATCAGTAAAAGAAAACTAGTGTGTCGCTTTACAGGTGGCATCGCTGACCGAAAACAACGCAGCAGCAAGTAATTCTGGCAAGCAAAAAGTGTATAGAATGGAGGGCTCATATATGAGTCACATGTTTAAGCTTTCCGGGAGAATAGATTCGGTAAATGCAGGAGAGCTTGCGAAGACAATTTTTGAAGCGCATGAGAAAGAGGGAGAATTATCAATAGATGTCGGTGAGCTTGAATATATTTCATCCGCCGGACTTCGAGTACTTTTGAAGCTTCGTAAGAAACAGAGTAAGCTCGAGATACTGAATGTATCAAATGATGTCTATGAGATCCTTGAGGTGACCGGATTTACAGATCTGCTTGAGGTAAAGAAGAGGCTGAGATATGTATCGGTCGAAGACTGTGAGTTGATCGGAAAAGGCGGAAATGGAAGTGTATACCGGATTTCGGAGGATGAGATCATCAAGGTATACACAGAGAAGACACCGGTCGAAAGCATAGAAAATGAGCAAAAACTGGCAAGGAGCGCTTTTGTTGCGGGCGTACCCACTGCGATCGCCTATGATATGGTGAAAACAGAAAGCGGCTATGGACTTGTATTTGAGATGGTTAAGGCGGATGTGATAGCTCGGAAATTCATGGAGGAGCCGGAGAACTTCGACGAATATGCGAAGAAGTATGCAGAACTTTTCAAAACGATCCATTCAGTGAACATGAGTGGGAGCGGGCTTCCTTCAACAAAGAGCATTTATCTTTCTTATCTTGATCAGCTGAACGACTGGTATGATGACGGGGAGATCAGTCGTCTCAGATGGTTTATTGAAGAGATACCTGATCGGAACACTATGGTGCACGGGGATTTTCATACCAACAATATCATGGTTCAGGGAGATGAACTTCTGATCATCGATATGGCGGAGATCAGTTACGGAAATCCCATCTACGATCTGGCCTCGTCCTATTATGCTCATGTTCTGAATCCCAGACAGGATCCCGAGAGTGTGATGCGTTATCTGAATGTGACTCCTGAGATCGCGATGAAGCTCTGGGAAGTGATCATGAAGGTTTATTTTCAAACGGATGACCGGGAGACGATCGAGAGATTCAATAAAACGATCGAAGGCTTCTGTTTATTGAAGGCGGCTCTCATACCTGCGATCTGGGTCAATATGCCCGATGAGCACAAGAAGAGGTCTGTACAGGCGGCAAAAGAATATTTCTTCCCGCAGATGGAGGCGCTTCTTTTGGGGCTTAAGGAGCTTTCGGCGTCCTTTGCGCAGAACACAGAGGTTTGAAATATGATGGGAAGCATCGTGAAAAAGAATTCCAGCCGTTTTTTTCAGAACAGGGACTGCGAATACTTTCCCTGCCACGATATTGAGAATATTGAGGACTTCAATTGCCTCTTCTGCTTCTGCCCGCTTTATCATTTGGGTGAAAGTTGTGGAGGGGATTATTCTCTTTCAAAGAGCGGGAAGAAGTCCTGCGTAAATTGCAGCAGACCTCACGAAAAGGGTGGGTATGAGGCGATAATTGCTGCGCTGAAATGAACAGAACTACTATATTTAAGTGCTGGAGGATTTATGGAAGCGGAGAAGATCTATTTTGACATGGATGGCGTGCTTGCTGATTTTGAGCGGGGTGTCAGGGAGTTGTGCGGCATCACTCCTCCATCTCAGAATGATAAAGATCAGAGGCCCGGCGCGGATGATGAAATGTGGGCGGCAATCAGGGAGTGCCCTCATTTCTATGATCAGCTGGAGCTGATGCCGGGGGCAAAGGCAATGTTTGACGCTGTTTATTCGAAGTATGGCGACAGATGCGAGATATTGACCGGAATCCCCAAGCCGAGGCGAGGGATAGTTAATGCTACGCCGGATAAAAAGCTTTGGGTGAAAAGGCTGCTGTCCGGGGATATAGTCGTAAATATAGTATTCCGTGAAGAAAAGCCCAAGTTCTGCACAGGAAAGAATTGTATCCTTATCGACGATATGGAGAAAAATATCAAAGAATGGAACGGGATGGGCGGCACCGGTATCCTCAATGTGAATGCCGAAGATACAATGAACAGGCTGAAGGAACTGGGGATTTTGTGATCGTTGGAAAGAGACATGGCTCATTTTAAAATTCGAGAGTGTCGATCTTACCGGTCAGAACACGGAGCTTTTCTATCAATCTTTCTATTCTTATTTGGTCCGCTTCGCTGATCCGGGGCTTTTGATGGAGCTTTCGTATTATCCTGATATAGCTCAACACCATGGCTTTGTCCGTGACCTCACTTATCCTTTTTTCATTTTCAGTATCAAGATAATATTTCAGAAAGCAGAGAAAAAACTTTTTTGCAGTCTCATAGGAAAATCCCATGTAGTTTGAAACCACGCTTTGGTCGACTTCACCGCGGGCAACATAGGTAGAAAAGAGATCTGCTATCTCGATGATCGGATGGCCTTTTGACAGCATGTCCATATCGATGAGGAGGGGCTCACCTTTTTGCATGAACACATTTCCGGTATGGAAGTCGCCGTGTATGAGGGTAACCGCCTTTGGAAGGGAATTCAGAAGTGTCAGGCATTTCGAAGAGACTGCCTCGTCATCCTGAGCCACTCCCTCCGATATATATTCTTTTATCCTTTCATGGGCATCCGGGAAGAAGTCGTCATCTTCAACATTAATACTATGTATCTGATGCGCGAGGGAAGCCATCGTTTTGGCATAATTATCCATCTGCCCCGGTGCTTTTTTGATTAATCCTGAGACGGTATCCGAATCCATCAGCTCATACATGGCTCCGTAGCGATTTCCAACAGATACTATGCCAAAAGAGATAGCGGTTGGGATTCCAAGTACAAAGGCCCTGCGGCTTAATGCTATCTCCCGCTCTATGTCCGAGTAGGTGTTGTTGTCGTTATAAACCTTGATGACAAGCTCATCATTATATCGGTAAACTTCGCCCTTGGCTCCGTATCCCAATCGCCTGCAGCCATCGATTGAGACCTCCGTGTACTTTTTGTACTTGGCCTTTTCCGGATTGAAGGTTCCCGGCCAGATGGAGTTGATGTGCTTGATATATTCTTTGAAGGCGCCGGTCTTGTTCAGATTAAGCTCGATAGTCTCAGCGATGGTGCGATAGTACCAGCACTGCTTCATCGGGTCATGCATCCTCAATAAGTCCCAGAGCTTTTCACCTTTTTCGGAATAAAGTCCGGCAAGAGACCTGATGTTTGAGAGCTTGTCCGCAAGCCACAGCATTTCCACGTCTATATCCTTACAGCTTTTCAGTTTCGCAATGGATCCTTCCTTGCGCTTTACCCAGGTCTTTTCACGATCCTCTCCGGGATACTTGTCCTCGGATTCCGAGGAAACAATATAAGCCACTCTCTTCCCGAATCGCTTTTCGATCTCCTCCAATGTTCCGTCGGTATCCTCAACCACGTCATGAAGGATGCCCGCGGCGATAAGCTCCTGATCATCGGTTATGGTGGAAAGGATCTGGGCCACTTCCAGTGGATGCAGAATATAAGGGGTGTCGGTAAACTTACGGGTTTTCCCCTGGTGTAAAATGGTGGCGTATATTATCGCTTCTTCAATAATGTTCATCAATGTGATAAACCAGCCTTATCTATTTTTTTGTGCAGTCTGCAATGAGCCCCGGGGGCTCATTATCTTCTTCTCTCGATCCCGCGTTCTTTGTAAAACTTTTCCTTCTGGGTGTACATATCCGCGTCCGCGATATGCTCCAGGTCGTCCACACCGGCATCCGGCTTTTCCTTATGTGCGGCAAAACCGACGGACATTGTGATCTCTTCGGTATAGACTCCGTGCCATTCTTTTGTTTTATTAAGGATCTCGCTTCGTAATGCGGCCGGATCCTTTGTGTACACTACGGCCATAAACTCATCCCCGCCGGTCCGATAAACCTTTCCCTTGTTCCCGACGGAAAGCGCAAGGCAGTCTGCGGCGCCCTTGATAAGCTCATCCCCGGCCGCATGTCCCTTTGTGTCATTGACGGTCTTCAGGCCGTTCACATCGATGGAGAAAAGGACAAAATCCTCAGAAAGCTCACCATTGCGGTATTCCCTCAGGTCTTCATCATAGCATCTTCGGTTAAAGAGCCTCGTCATCTCATCAGTCATTGAGATCCGGATCAGATGTTCTTCCCTTCGTTTTTCCGCATCCACATTCCGCGTTGTATAGATAACGATATTCGGGATCCCGTCCAAAGTGGAATCCACCGTAATGTACTGGGCTCTGAACCAGCCGGAGACAACATCGATAAAGTCGGCGCTTATCAGTTTTTTGTGGGACAGTCGGGCGCGCACAGTCTTGATGTTTGTGAAGGCCAGGAATTCATCGAGCATATCCGGCATGACCTGTTTTTTGAGCCTCTGATTCATCAGCGTATGGGTCTGCGCGGTCATATCAATGCCGTGCGTATGATGTTCGGGATCCCGGAGCGAGGTTTCGGTGCTGTTTACAAAATCGATCAGGTTCACATTATCATAGATCTCAGCCATGGAATCGAGTATATCCACCTTTTCCTCCACGGTTTTTTCCTGTTCCCCGATCAACTGATTCTGTTCCAGAAGGTTTTTGAAATATCCCACGATAAGCTTTTCAATGATGAAGCCTGCGGCGAGCATAATGATATACTCGATGGTAAAGCCGCTTATCCTGTCCAGAAAATAATCCGATGCAGAAGCGTAGTTCGTATTCAACGCTGCCTTATAAGGGGCGTTGATCCATTCTGCGATCCACATCAGAATGAAATTCTGGATGACTGCATAAATATAGATATATTTATCGCAGAAGAGCAGGGAGAGAAGCGGTACCAGAAACCATGTGATATAGATGCTCACATGCGAACAGGACATATATAGAAGCACCAGATTCAGCCCAGCAAGCACAAAGACACAGGTGAAGGTTGCGGTTGAATATTTTTTCAAAAGAAGAAGGTGAATCGCGGCCATTACCGCGACAAAGGCTGAGATGCAGATGCAGGTAATATAACTGATATCCGGAAAGATACCTCCGAGGATCCCGGCCGCTATGGCCGGCCCTGCCAGAATGAAGAACCACAATACCTTATTCAGATAACCGTTTATTTTTGCACGGTTCTTGTTCAAAAAGGCTGTGTATTCCGGTGTAAGTTCATTTTCCATGTTCCTTCTCTTTTCTAATTGTTTTTTCTTATCTCCGCAATGCTTCAGTGATCTTTTGAAAGTCCCGCAGGAGACAAGCGCCTATTATTATAGCACAAGAGGTGTCATATTATTATTGATAAAAAAAATAATAAAATACAGGTTCCTGCAATGATCTTGCTATGAAAAATCAGGATTTAAGGTATGCTCCGGTGAGTTCCTTGAAGAGGGCATAATGCATGTGAAGATGGAACTTGAAATGCATCCCTGTTAAGGACCTGACAGGGCAAAATAAATCCATTTACTCCGCTGTGAACCATATGTTAAAATCGTTTCCGTACCGGAGTTTTGGGTTTGCATACCCCGATCGTTCATTAGGAGTGAAGTTATGTCAGGAATGAAGGAAGACAAATACAAGTACGCAAACAAAGACAACAGGATCATCAGAAACAACAAGGCACTTCTCATAGGCTTTGCCATGTTTGTGATATTTCTGGTGATAGCATCAATAAGCGGAGTTTCCACCGGCAGGGTTTCTATGATGGGCGTTGTGGTGGTCTCGGTTGTCGCGGTCGGCGGGTTTATCGTAATGATAATCCTCACTATGCGAAACCTCACCAAAACGATCGGCATGAAATATTCTATTTTCTATCTTTGGGCGTTGCTTTTTGTCGGGCAGTTTTTCATACGGATGGATTTCGTAATGGTCTTTGCCCTGTTCCCTATAGTGGGATATGTCGCATACCTTGAGTCCAAGGTAACCCTGATGGCTTCCGTTGGTGTGGTTGCCATATCTGCATTATCCCTGATCATAGGCATATTTATGGCTGGCAGCATTGTGGATGTATTCAGCGAGGTGCTCCTGCTTATCTCGGTAGCTCTGGTATCTCTTTCAGCCGTCCTTATGACCAATATCCTTTCAAACTACATGTCCGACACCGTGGGCTCTCTTGAGGAGCAAAAGGATGAAGTTCACAACATGATGCAGGATGTGCTTTCCGTGGCAGGCGAGGTCAGGCAGGGAACCTCGGATGTTATGGAGATCGTGGACAAGCTTACCGATTCGACTCATGTGGTGACAGGAGCTGTCCGGGAGATCAGCGCGGGCAACCTTAATACAGCTGAGAACATTCAGAATCAGACCGAGATGACCCAGAATATCCAGACCTCTATCGACAATATCCTCAGTATGGCAAAGGAGATGGTGGATGTAGCCCGTGACTCCGAGGAGGTGGACGAGAATTCCCTCAAAATTGTGGAGCACTTGAAGTCACAATCCGAGATAATCAGTGATACAAATGCGGCCGTGGCTTCCACCATGAAGAACTTGCAGGAAAAGGCAAGCTCTGTAAAGGGCATCGTGGATACCATCCTTTCAATATCAAATCAGACCAACCTCCTCGCACTCAATGCCTCGATCGAATCTGCACGTGCAGGCGAGGCAGGCCGCGGCTTTGCGGTAGTCGCGGATGAGATCAGGGATCTTGCGGAAAAGACAAAGACAGAGACTGAGAATATCGCATCAGTCCTTGATGAGCTTTCACAAAATGCAGAGGCAGCAGCCCGTGCTGTGGATTCCTCAGTTGAAGCAACGACAGCTGAAGAGAAGCTTATAGATGACGCTTCTGAAAGCTTTAATGAGATCAACAAGGATATCAAGATCCTTACCAAGGACATACACGAGATCGATCAAATGCTTCACGATCTGGCAAATGAAAACAACAGGATAGTTGAGGCTATTACCCAGCTTTCCGCCACATCTGAGGAGGTTTCCGCATCCTCCACCCAGGCGGAGAGCGTGAGCAATGAGAACCTTGAGAATGCGGACAGTGCAAGGAACCACCTCAATCAGGTCATCGAGGTTTCCACAAAGCTTGATAAGTATACTATGTAATGAAGGCAGCCTTGACATAAATATGTCCCTGTGTTAGGTTCTTTCGGTAAAAAATAATATCAGAGGGTATAGGTGTCCGCTGCGAAGAGCAGGTCTTTTCGTGGGCGGGTGAAAAGGGAAGCCGGTGAGAATCCGGCGCGAAGCCGTCACTGTGTCAGGGAGTCCGTCCCATATATCACTGCGTTGCGACGCGGGAAGAGGGAAGCGGGCGTTGATCGAAGCCAGGAGACCTGCCGTACCCGGGGATTTTTGAAGCTGCGGAATCTCGGCTTTTGGGATCATGATATGGAAGTAAGTTTGAAGCCTGCTTTTGGAAAAGGCTTCTTCTTTTGTGTCTCATTTCATTGGCATATTCTGCCATTTCCCCGGAAAAAAAGCCTCCCTCTGATCGATAGAAGGAGCAGAAGAAAATGAAAAAAAAGATGATCGCAGGTGTAGTTGCGGCAGCGCTTGTATTTGGAGCTGTTGCTTCATTTACGGGCTGCGGAAAGGAGCAGGGCGCATCAGCGGAAAACGGAGTAAATGCAGCAGCCGGCAAGGAAGCCGGGGCAAAGGAAAACGCAACTGCTGCTGACAAGGAGGCCGCTGACAAGGTCGCAAAGCTTATCGATGCTATCTATGTCCAGAAAAAGACAGATACGACCGAGGCTGACTGTAAAGCCGCCAAAGCAGCCTGGGACGCGCTTTCCGACACGCAAAAGGCCCTTGTGGAGGGAGAGTTCGCTGATCCCGATTATTTTGGAAGGGACACCGGGGACGCGACAATGGACGACCCGCTGAACAGCGACAAAGAGTGCGATAAGGAGATCCTCGTCGTCTCCTTCGGCACCTCCTTTAATGACAGCAGGGTCATAGACATCGGAGGGGTTGAAAAGGCGATAACAAAAGCTTTTCCCGACTATGTGGTGCGGCGCGCCTTTACCTCGCAGATCATAATAAATCATATCCTGGCCCGTGACGGCGAAAAAATAGATAATGTTGAAGAGGCGCTTGAAAGGGCAAAGAAAAGCGGGGTGAAGGAGCTTATCGTCCAGCCTACTCATCTCATGCACGGGGCGGAATATGACGAGCTCATAGAAACGCTTTCCAGATATAAGGACAGCTTCGAGTCGATCAAGGTCGCGGAGCCGCTGCTTGGCGCAGACAGTCCGGACGGAACTATAGCTGACGACAAGAAGGAGGTCGCGAAGGCAGTAGTTTATTCTACACTTTACGGCTGCGGTTTTGACACGATTGAGGAAGCAAAGGAAAAAAAGAGAGCCTTTGTATTTGTAGGCCATGGAACAAGCCATTCAGCGAAGGTTGCCTACAAAAAGATGCAGGATGTGATGGATGGTCTTTCTTACGAAAATGTCTTTATCGGCACGGTGGAGGGCGAGCCCGAGGGAACAAGCTGTGAGGATATAATAAAAGCGGTAAAGGATAAGGGCTTCGAAAGCGTGACCCTTCGTCCCCTCATGGTGGTGGCCGGTGACCACGCCAACAATGATATTGCGGGAGACGATGATGATTCCTGGGCCTCAATGTTCAGGAAGGCCGGGATCGAAAATCTCGAATGTGTGGTAGACGGGCTTGGAAGCATCGGCGCGATACAGGATATCTATGTTTCGCATACAGGGAATGCGGCTGGGATTTCACCCAAAAAGGGTGAGACTGAAAATGGTGAGCTTGAAAACGGAGTGTACAAAGCCACATTCACAACCGATTCCTCAATGTTTCGCGTCAATGAAGCTGACAAGGGACTGGGGCTGCTTACGGTAAGGCCCGGAAACAATATGACGATAAAGGTCAATCTGATGTCAAAAAATATAATCAACCTGTATTTGGGAAAGGCCGACAAAGCGGAAAATGACAAAGAAAACTGGATAAATCCCAAAGAAGCGGAAGTGACCTATCCGGACGGAACAAAGGAAACGGTATATTCCTTTGAGATCCCTGTTCCCGCGCTTGATAAAGATTTTGATGTTGCGATCCTCGGTACCAAGGGGAAATGGTATGATCACGTATGCTCGGTAAAGCTTTCATAAAAAAAGGACTGGCCGCATTTTTAATAATGATCTCCTTCCTGCTTGTTTCCTGCGCTTCCCAAGGGAACGGGGAGGAAGGGGCTTCTTCTTTCCCGGCAGACGGCAAATATCTCTGCGAGGTCAGCCTCACTGGAGGGAGCGGAAAGGCTTCTGTAGAGTCGCCCTGCAGCGTCACCGTAGAAAACGGCAAGGCCCTTGCAAAGCTCATCTGGTCTTCCTCAAACTATGACTACATGCGCTCAGGTGATGGGCTTTCGGAGAAGATAATAAATGAGTCCGCCCCCGGCGAGAACTCAAGCTTTTCAATCCCTGTCCCTTTTTTTGACAGGGAGTTTTCGGTCATTGCCGATACCACGGCCATGAGCGTGGCGCATGAGATAGAATACACGCTGATCATCAGATCACCGGGAGCAGAACCTTCCGCAAAAGAAGAAATTGCCCAAAATGATAATGAAATAGTAAAGCCTGAACTTACAGGGCTTACCTTAATTGACTCCCTGCCGCTTTTATACACGAAGGGGTTTGAAGTAGAGCATTATGAGGACAATGCAAAGAACAGATATTCTTTCATCACGATAGCTGACGGTGATATGTCGGGGGAAACCTCCCAATATTTTCTCATGGCAAGTGGCGGAAAGGGTGATATCTCACTTTTGGAGGAAAATAAAAAAAAGAATCCCGGCCTTACCGTGATATATGACACAAAAAAGACCTGCATTGTATCAGGACAGGCCATGGACCCCGTCGCAAAGCTTGGGGCAATTGAGAATATCGCTTTTTCCGGGAGAAAAAAAGAGGATTGGGCGATACCGGAAGCAAAAGACGCCATGGAAAAGGGCGGGATCCTCTATGCCGGAAAGTATTCATCTCCCGACTTTGAACTTCTTTTGTCAGGAGGCTGCGGCCTCATGATAGAAAATACAATGATATATCACAATCCAAAGATCAAGGAGAAGCTTGAAAGCATCGGAATCCCGGTCCTTGTTGAAAGATCCGGCTATGAGGATGATCCGCTCGGACGGCTTGAGTGGGTGAAGCTGTACGGTGCCATATTTGACAGGGAGGAAGAGGCAAAAAAACTCTTTGATGAACAGGTTGAGAGGATCGAAAAGGTAAAAGGCCTTCCCGAAACCGACAAGACCGTTGCCGTCTTTTCCGTTGACTCAAACGGAAGGGTTTCAGTCAGAAGGCCGGGGGATTATATTTCACGGATGATAGAGCTTTCGGGCGGGAAATACCTTCCAAAAGGGCCTTTGGGTGATTCCTCATCATCGACCATAAAGCTTTCGATGGAGGATTTTTTCCTGAAATGCGAGAGCGCCGACATCCTTATCTACAATTCCACCATCTCCGGGGAAATTGAAAAAAAGTCGGACCTTGTTTCAAAGTCAAAGATCCTGAAAAATATGAAAGCTTTTAATGAGGGCGATATATACTGCCTTTCAGATGATTATTATGAAATGAGCATGAGCACGGCGGATTTCATTTCAGACATGAGAAAAGTCCTTTTGGGAGAAAAGGAAGGACTCGTATTTTTAAAAGAGGTTTCCGATTGAGCACGGAAAAGAATGATACAAAAAAATATGTGCTCTTAATAATCCTCCTTTCGGCAGGGCTCTTTTTCTCGCTATTTCTCTGCCTTTCGATAGGGAGCGCGAAACTCTCTTTTTCAGAGGTTCTTTCGATATTAAAAGGGGAGCATGATGATGCGGCATTAGCCGGAATGTCTTCCATTATTCTTGATATAAGGTTGCCCCGGGTACTTGGTGCAGCGCTCTTTGGCGGAGCGCTCTCGCTTTCCGGTTTCCTTCTTCAGGTCTTTTTTCAAAATCCGCTTGCCGGACCCTATGTGCTTGGGATCTCATCCGGAGCGAAGCTATTTGTCGCAATGCTTATGATAGCCCTGCTTTCAAACGGGAGCGTCATGTCAGCAGGAATGTCGGTTGCTGCGGCATTCTTTGGCTCCCTTCTTTCGATGGGAGTAGTCCTTCTCTTGTCGCTTCGGGTGAAGACCATGTCGATCCTCATCATCTGCGGGGTTATGATCGGTTATATCTGTTCCGCCATCACGGATCTCATAGTCACCTTTGCGTCCGACTCCGATATCGTAAATCTCCACAACTGGTCGCTCGGCAGCTTTTCAGGGCTTTCGAGTGAGAACGTGCTTCTTTCGGCAGTCCTCATACTGATAGCTTTTGTAGCGGTTCTTTTTATGTCAAAGCCCATTTTTGCCTTTTCCCTGGGAGAGACCTACGCGAAAAGTGTAGGGGTTAATATAAAGCTTCTTCGAGTATTATTGATATTGTTTTCAAGCCTGCTTTCAGCGGTGGTCACGGCTTTTGCGGGGCCTGTATCCTTTGTCGGGATCGCGGTTCCGCATTTGGCAAGGCTCTTTACAAAAACAATGAAGCCTCTTGTGATGATCCCGGTCTCATTTCTTCTCGGCGCTATCGTCACGCTTTTCTGCGACACGATAGCGAGGAGCGCATTTTCCCCAACAGAGGTCTCCGTAAGCTCGGTGACGGCAGTTGGGCTTGTTCCCATCGTTATCTTCCTTCTTCTGAGGGGGAAGGGAGCGCGCCATGAATGAGAAGGAACTTTTTTTGGCGGAGGGGGTTTCGGTCGGATACGGCTCGCCTGTGCTGTCGGATATTTTTCTTTCCCTGTCTCCCGGAAGCGTCACGGTCCTTGCGGGCCCAAACGGCGCGGGAAAGAGCACTCTGCTTCGTTCGGTCAGCAAAAGCCAGAAATTATTATCAGGGAAAATAATGATAGACGGCTCCGACATAGAAAAAATGAGCGGGGCGGAGCTTTCAAAAAAACTATCCATAATGACGACCGAGCGGGTCAGGCCTGAGCTTATGACGGCGCGTGAGATCGTAAGCATTGGGCGATATCCCTATACCGGCGGCTTTGGGGTATTATCATCCGATGATGATAAAAAAGTGAATGACGCGATGGAGCTTACCGGGGTACTTGAATTATCCGACAATTATTTCATGCGCTTAAGCGACGGGCAGAAACAGCGAGCTCTTCTTTCCCGCGCCATCTGCCAGGAGCCGGAGATCCTTATACTTGACGAGCCCACCTCGTACCTTGATATTTCAGGAAAGATCAGGATAATGTCCGTGATAAGAAGGCTCGCAAATGAAAATGGGCTGTGTGTCATTATGGCGCTTCACGAGCTTGAGCTTGCGGCAGCGGTTTCAGATACCGTAATTTCCATTGGCGAGGGAAGGATAATCTCCAAGGGAAGCCCACAGGAGATATTTTCGGGGGATGGAATGGAAAGGCTCTACCATGTGACAAAGGAAGAAGGAAGGATCCTTTCAAAGGGTCTCATGGAATACGCGAAAGGATTGAAGGAATTGATATGGCAGCCTCTTTGATGATACAAGGCACGATGTCAAATGTGGGAAAGAGCCTTATCACGGCAGGACTTTGCAGGGTGTTTTCAGAGGACGGCTTCAGAGTCTCCCCTTTTAAATCCCAGAATATGGCGCTGAATTCCTTTGTGACAAGGGAGGGCTTTGAGATGGGACGGGCTCAGGCCATGCAGGCGTACTGTGCAGGGAAGGAACCGGATGTCAGAATGAACCCTGTGCTTCTGAAGCCCGTAAATGACCGGGGCTCTGAAGTCATTGTAATGGGCGAACCACAAAACGTCATGAAAGCGAAGGATTATCTTTCATACAAAAAAGAGCTCCTTCCTGTGATAAAAGAAGCCTACGACAGTCTTTCAAAAGAGAATGATATCATCGTGATCGAAGGCGCGGGAAGTCCGGTTGAGCTGAATCTCAAAAGGGATGATATCGTAAATATGGGGCTTGCAGAACTTGTTGACGCGAAGGTCCTTCTTGTCGGAGATGTGGATAGGGGCGGTGTTTTCGCGCAGCTTCTCGGAACGCTTGATCTGCTTTCAAAAAGCGAGAGAGAAAGGGTCTGCGGCCTCATAGTAAACAAATTGAGGGGTGACCTTTCTTTATTTGATGATGGCGTAAGGATAATTGAGGAAAAGGGCAAAAAACCTGTACTTGGGGTATTGCCTTATATCCATATCAATGTGGAGGATGAGGACAGCCTTTCAGAATTTCTTGAACGGGGACGTAGAGTAAGCAATAGCGCCCTTGATATCGCGGTACTGAAAACAGGGCGTATCTCAAATTATACCGATATATACCCCTTCCTTTCGATCGACAGGGTCTCGGTGAGATTCATTGAAAGACCGGAGGAGATAGGAGATGCGGATATCATCATCATCCCGGGGTCAAGAAATACCATAGGAGATCTTCGGAGACTGAAGGCCGGGGGATTTTCAGAGGCGTTGCATGAGTATTCAAAGAGAAGGCCTGTGATCGGGATCTGCGGCGGACTTCAGATGCTTGGAACTCTTGTTTCAGACCCTGAAAATACAGAGGAAGGCGGGGAGGAGGAGGGCTTTTCGCTTCTTCCGATAAAGACCATCCTCACAAAGGAAAAGAAAAAAAGGCAGACAGTGGGCCGCTTTGAAAAGCTCACGGGACCCTTTCAAAGCCTCTCAGAAAAAGAGTTTTCGGGATACGAGATACATACCGGAAGAAGTTTTTTGCTTTCAAATGGGGACGAGATCACAACCCTTCAAAACGGTAATGTATTCGGAACTTATATCCACGGTTTTCTTGACAATGGAAGTCTTGCACTTGATCTTTCAGAAGCACTTTCAAAAGAGCCGCTTTCAAAGTGCTTGAGCTTTTCTGAATACAGAGAGGCGCAGCACTCGAGACTTTCAGCTATGATACGTGAAAACCTTGATATAGAAGCGATCTATAGAGAATTGTCGGTGAAATGACATGGAAGAACTTGAATATATAGCTCCGAACGAGATAGAAAAACGGAGCTTTGAGATAATAAAAAAAGAGCTCCTCGAAACGGGGGTAGTACTTCCGCCTGAATATGAGGATATCGCAGTGCGTGTCATCCATACGACGGCGGACTTTGATTATGTAAAGACTCTCTGTTTTCAAAATGATGTTGTGGCAAAGGCAAAAGAGCTGATACTATCCGGTGCTACGATCATTACCGATACAGAAATGGCGCTCTCAGGCATCAACAAAAAAAGGCTTTCATCATTCAACTGCAATGCTCTTACCTTTATGTCAGATGGATCGGTTGAAAAGGAAGCAAAGACGCGGGGAGTGACAAGGGCTTATGTCAGTATGGAGAGGGCTTCCCGCATCAAAGGAAAAAAGATATTTGCGATAGGAAATGCTCCAACAGCCCTTCTTTCGCTTCATTCAATGATGGAGAAAAATATCTTTACTCCGGATATTGTGATAGCGGTACCGGTTGGCTTTGTAAATGTGGTGCAGTCAAAGGAATTGTTTTTGAAATCTGATGTTCCCTGCATCATAAATCGCGGCAGAAAGGGCGGGAGCACGGTCTGCGCCGCGATAATCAATGCGCTCCTGCAAAAATGTGAAGAAAGATGAAAGAACTTCGAAAGGGTTTTACAACTGGCTCATGTGCTGCCGCGGCATCAAAGGCAGCGGCTTTCATGTTGCTCTCAGGCCTTGAAAAAGATGAGATCGAGATAATAACGCCCTCTGGGATAAGCTTTAAAACAAAGCTCTATGACATAACAAGAAATGATTCTTCGATATCCGTAAGCGTTTTAAAGGACGGTGGGGATGATCCCGATGTGACGAGCGGTCTTTTCATTGTTTCAGAAGTTTCATTATCAGATGAAAAGGGCGTCACGATCACAGGAGGAACAGGCATAGGCCGTGTCACAAGGGAAGGCCTCGATCAGCCGGTAGGGGAATATGCGATAAATTCCGTCCCGAGAGAGATGATAAAAAAGGAACTTTGTGAGATAAGCAATCTTTTTGACTATGAAGGCGGCTTTCTGGTGCGGCTTTCAGTTCCCGGAGGCGAAGAAGCTGCAGAGAAGACCTTCAATCCGCGGCTTGGGATTATCGGCGGGATCTCGATAATCGGCACAAGCGGCATAGTCGAGCCGATGAGCAAAAAAGCGCTCCTTGATACTATTTATCTTGAGATGAAGCAGAAGAGGATTTCCTCCGACACTCTTTTTTTGGCTCCCGGGAATATGGGGCGGGAGGCAATGAAAAAGGAATTCGGCTGTGATATCGATGATTTTTTGAAATGCTCGAATTTCATCGGAGATGCAATTGATATGGCAGTTTCTCTTTCATTCAAGAGACTGCTTTTTGCCGGGCATATCGGAAAACTCATAAAGGTCGCGGGCGGAATCATGAATACCCATTCAAGGGAGGCGGATTCGAGGCTTGAGATATTGGCGTCGATCGTGCTTTTGGCGGGAGGAAATGAAGATATTGCAAGAAGGGTACTTGGTTGTGTAAATACGGAGGAAGCGCTTTCGATCATAAATGATGCCTCTCCTGAGCTTCTTCAAAAAACGGGGGAGCTGATTTCAGAAAGGATTGAACATTATCTTTCAAAAAGGGCGGAGGGAGCGCTTGATGTAAAGTGCGTTGTCTATTCGACTTCTTTTGGGATAATAGCGCGCTCGCGAGGTGTAAAGGAGTACTTTCAAAATGGCTGAAAAAGGAAAGGTATATTTCGTCGGGGCAGGACCGGGAGCCTGTGACCTTATTACGGTGCGCGGACAAAGGCTTTTGGAGGAAGCTGATCTCATTATCTATGCGGGATCTTTGGTAAACCCAAAGCTTCTTTCATTTGCAAAGGAAGGCGTATCTGTTTTTGACAGCTCAAAAATGACGCTTGATGAGATGATCGATGAGATGGCCGCCGCCGCAAAAAATGACCAGACTGTTGTCCGCCTTCATACCGGAGACCCTTCGCTTTACGGCGCGATAGGGGAGCAGATGAGAGAACTCAAAAAAAGAGATATCCCTTTTGAAATCTGCCCCGGAGTGAGTGCCTGCTTTGGCGCAGCAGCAAGGCTTTCACTTGAATATACCCTTCCTGATGTAAGCCAGACATTGATACTTACAAGGATGTCAGGAAGGACTCTTGTTCCTGAAAGTGAATCGATCGAAAGCCTGGCCGCCCACCGTGCCTCAATGGCGATATATCTAAGCGGCGCTATGCTTTCAGAACTCACAGAAAAACTGACAGCAGGCGGCTATGATGAGGATACCCCGTCAGCACTCATCTACAAAGCGACCTGGCCTGATGAAAAGATAATAAGGGCGCCGCTTTCAGAAATAGTAAGATCGGCTCAAAAGGAGGGCATTGACCACTTCGCCATTTTGATAGTAGGAGACGCCCTTGAAAAAAATGATTTTTCAAATTCAAAGCTCTATGACAAAGCATTTGAGACAGCTTTCCGGAAAGGTGTGAGCGAATGAAGAAGAGGGGTTTGATAAGATGCCTGTATTTTTCAAAGGGAGGGGAAGCGCTTTATGAGAGGCTTTGCCGGAGTGCTGACAGTTTTTTGTTTCAGTCTTTGGCAGCGGAAATGTCAGCAGAGGCTCTTGTGAAAGAAGCCTTTGCCCTCCATATCCCGCTCCTTTTCATTGGCTCAGCCGGCATTGCGGTTAGATTTATAGCGCCATTTGTAAATGATAAGTTGAGTGATCCGCCAGTGATAGTCATGGATGAAGCCGGGTGCTATGTGATCCCGATCCTTTCCGGGCATTACGGTGGAGGGTATGACATAGCCGGTGAGATCGCAAACAGCCTTTCGTCTGAACTGGTCAGGACATCTGCAAGTGACATAAACAATACATTCGCGATAGATGTTTTTGCAAAACAAAACGGCTACTACATTGAAAAAGAAGATCATGACAGGATAAAAGAGATAAACTCCCTTGCCCTGTCCGGTGAAAAGATCGATCTTTTGAAACTCCCCAATGGAGATATCAGGGCAAGGGACCTCATACTTCATAAAAAAGCCCTCTGCCTTGGGATGGGCTGTAAAAAGGGAAAGAGCTTCTTTGAGCTCAAAGCCTTTCTGAACCGGTTTTTTGATGACAAAGAATTGGGAAAAGAGCTTTATGCCATCGGCACGATAGATGTAAAAGAAAGTGAGACCGGGCTTTTGACACTCGCGGCTTATTACAATTCGTTCTTTTTTACTTTTACAAAAGAAGAACTTTCTGAAGTTGAAGATGAAGGGCTTTCTTCTTCCCCGTTTGTAAAGGAGACGGTAGGAGTTGACAATGTATGTGAAAGGGCAGCCCTTCTTCTTTCGGGAGGAACGGAACTCACCCTTTCAAAAAAAGCATGGGACGGCGTCACGCTGGCGGCGGCAAAGCGATCTGAAGAGAAAGATACTTCGCTTCGCTTTGGAGGACACCCCTTGTCATTCTGAGGGAAAAGAGCGAGGAAGCATTCAGGTTTGATCGGAGAATGAAATGGCAGGAAGGATAACAGCAGTAGGCCTTGGCCCCGGGAAGAAGGAAGGGCTTACATTTGAGGCTTTTGATGCCCTTCAAGGCGCGGACATCATCATAGGCTATGATACTTATATTGAAATAGTAAAGGAATATCTCCCTGAAAAGGATTATTTCAAAAGCCCAATGATGAGTGAGCTTGAAAGGATAAAAAGATGCTATGATGAGGCGCTTTCGGGAAAGAATGTGTGCCTTGTCTCAAGCGGCGATCCGGGAATATATGCCCTTGCATCCCCGCTTATTGAGCTGTCCAATAATTATCCCGAGGTTGAAATTGAGGTGATACCCGGCGTATCCGCGCTTCTTTCCGGCGCCGCGTTACTTGGGGCACCCATAGGAAATGACTGCGCGATCATCAGCTTAAGTGACCTTCTCACGCCCTGGGATGTGATCGAAAGGAGGCTCAAAGCGGCGGCTTTGGGGGATTTTGTGATAGTCTTATATAATCCGGGAAGCAAAAAAAGAAAAGATCATCTGAAGAAGGCGGTGGATATAATGCTGTCTCAGGGAAAAAGCCCCGACACCTTTTGCGGGATCGTAAAAAATATCGGAAGAAAAGGGGAAGAAGCAAAAATTTGTAAACTTCTTGAATTGCGGGAAATGGAAGCGGACATGTTTACGACTGTCTTTGTCGGAAATTCGGATACTGAAATTATGAATAAAAAGCTTGTTACCAAAAGAGGCTATGGTATATGAATGAGGTCTTGATTTTCGGCGGGACAACAGAAGGCCGGCTTCTTGCGAAGGGCTTTTCTGAAAATAATGTGCCGTCAGTCTATTTTGCCGCGACAGGCTATGGCGCGGATCTGCTCGGGGATATTCCGCTTGTTGAGATCAGGGAAGGACGGCTTTCATCCGATGGGATAAAGAATGTTGTCGAAGAAAGAAAGCCAAAGGCCATAGTCGATGCCACCCATCCTTATGCCACGGAAGTAAAAAAATGCATAAGGGAAGCGCTTATAGACAGGCCCGAAATTCCGATTTTTTGTGTCAAAAGGAGTGAATTAGCTATTTGCGGTGATGAGGCAGTAAGATATTTTGATAATGAAAACGACTGTGCAGCTGCGCTTCTTCAAACAGAGGGAACGGTATTTCTTACAACCGGAACAAAGACACTCCCTGTCTTCTCAAAGGGCGAGTCATTGAGAAAGAGGCTTTTTGTGAGGGTGATCCCAAATATTGAAAGCCTGAAGATATGTGAAGACTGCGGAATAGCGGGAGATAGGATAATAGCAGCCCAGGGACCGTTTTCAAAAGAAGAGAATCTTCTCATGATGAAAAGAGCAGGGGCATCTGTCCTTGTCATGAAGGAAAGCGGAAGAGAGGGAGGAGAGGATGAGCGAATAGAAGCAGCAAGGGATATGAAAATCCCCTGCTTTTTGATAAAAAGGCCGGTCTCTGATCCGGGAGATGAAATAGATACTGTATTTGAAGAAGTCCTTTCGCTTTTTGACAAGAACCCCGTGAAAAAGAGGATCAAGGTCTCTTTGATAGGGGCAGGTACAAAGTATACAGACCTTACGCTTGAGGCGCTTTCTGCGATAGAAAATGCGTCGATGATCTTCGGCGCAAAAAGGGTTCTTTCTTTTCTTCCAAAGAGCCTTATGGAAGGGAAGGAGTGTTTTTCACACTACAGGGCTTCTGACATCCTGCCGGTCCTGAATGGATTTGAAAAGGAGCAAGGGAGCTGTTTTCATGAAAAAAGCGCGGTTGTACTTTTTTCAGGCGACAGCGGCTTTTTCTCGGGCGCGGCGCAGCTTTACAATTCGCTTTTGGATAGCAACAATTATGAAGTAAATCTGATCCCGGGTATATCATCGGTAAGCGCTTTTTCATCAAAGCTCGGCGAGCCCTGGTCGGATGCAGCCATTGTCTCATCCCACGGGAAGAAGGAAGAGGAGTGGGCTCCGGCGTTTCTTGATGCAGCCCTTCATAATGAAAGGACTTATCTTCTTACATCGGGAAATGATGATGCAGAGCGGATTTTTGAATTACTTCAGAAAGCAGGGGAGACAGGGCATGGATCCTTTGAGATCATTGAGGGAAAAGCCCTTGGGACTGATGATGAGTGCATCGGGAAATATCCTGCCGGAAGCGGCGGACCCGTCATACTCTTCATAAAAAATAATTCACCGAAAAAAAGAAGCCTTTCTCCTTTCTTAAGTGACAGCATATTTACCCGGGGATCAGTCCCAATGACCAAGGAGGATGTGAGGGCTCTTTCCGTTTCAAAGCTTTCACTTTTTGACGGGGCAGTGCTTTATGACATCGGCTGCGGGACAGGTTCGATATCCTGCGCAGCCGCTTCGCTTTCGCCAAAGGTCAGGGTTTATTCCATCGACAACAATGATGAAGCCATAGCGCTTACAAAAGAAAACGCGAAGAAGCTCTTTTTGCCCAATATAAGTGTAGTCGAAGGTGAAGCGCCGGAGTGCCTTTCTACGCTCCCCCTTCCTGACTGCGTGTTCATCGGTGGGAGCAAGGGCAGGCTATCTGATATCCTTGAATATCTTTTCTCCCTCGGAAAAAAGATAAATGTCGTGATCAACGCGGTGAAGACAGAAACACTTTCTTTCTTAAGAAAAATTATTTATGAAAAGAAGGATGCCATAAGAAACACAGCGCTTGATGAAATATCCGTTCATAGCGTCAAAGAGCCGGAAAAAGATAAAGAGGCTCCGTTTTTGCCCAACAATCCAATTTATATTTTGTCATTTGAGATAAGGCCGGTACAAAAATATGTCTGAAGAAATAATATCAAAAAGCAGGATTGTGATAGCAGCTGAAAAGAGCGGCTGCGGAAAGACTACAGTAACGCTTGGGCTATTAAATGCGCTGAAGAAAAGAGGGGTTTCGGTAAGTTCATTTAAATGCGGCCCGGACTATATCGATCCGCTATTCCACAGGGAGGTTCTTAATATTCCTTCAGGGAATCTTGATACCTTTTTTACGGATGGAAAGATCACAAGAGAGATTTTTTTAAGTGAGGCAGAGGGTGATATTTCCGTGATAGAAGGCGTCATGGGGCTGTATGACGGCATAGGCGGGACAGAAGAATGCGGTTCCACTTATGATCTTGCAAAAACGCTTTGCGCGCCGGTGATACTGGTCCTTGACGCGAAGGGTGTCGGAAGGTCGCTTGCCGCAAGCCTTTCCGGATTTCTTTCATATGACAGGAAGCGGCTGATAAAGGGCTTTATCCTGAACCGGGTATCCGCTTCCTACGGGAAAAAGATTGGGGAATATATGGAAAAGGAGCTTGGAATCTCGTTTCTCGGCGCGCTTCCCTTTGATGAAACGATTATCATAAATTCAAGGCATCTTGGGCTTTTGACGCCGGACGCCATTGAAAAAGAGGAATTAAAAAATAAGCTTGAGGGCTTAGGAGAACTGTTTGAGAAAAATATTGATATTGAAAGGATGATTGAGATCGCAAAGGGAAACGGGGAAATAAGAAGCACAATTACTTATCCGAATCCAAAAAAAAACGTGAAGCTTGCCGTTGCCCGTGACAGGGCATTCTCATTTTACTACCGTGAAAATCTCAGGATGCTCGAGACCTACGGAGCAGAGCTTTTCTTTTTTTCTCCGATCAATAACAACCATCTTCCTGACGGGATAGGAGGTCTCATCCTCGGCGGCGGTTATCCCGAAGGCGACCTTGAAGCCTTATCAAAAAATACTGAAATGCTCTGCGATATCAGAAAAAAGATAGAAGGCGGCCTTCCGGTCATCGCGGAATGCGGCGGTTTCATGTATCTTCTTGATGAAATAGAGGACAATGAAAAACGGAGCTTTCCGATGGCAGGCGTCATAAAGGGAAAAGCCTTTTATTCTCCCAAGGATGCAAAGAAGCGCTTTGGGTATATCATTGTAGATCGCGGGAAAGGCAGGAGGATGAGGGGGCATGAGTTTCATTATTTTGACTCGGACAATAACGGCACCGATGCAATAGCAAAAAAGCCCGACGGTTCAAAGGAATGGCTCTGCATGCATATCAAAGACAATATCATCGCGGGCTTCCCCCATCTTTATTATCCATCAGATCCGGAGTTTGCATTGGATTTCATAAAGAAAGCAAAGGATTATCAGGGCAGAAGAAATGACCTTTGAAGAAAAAATAAAAAATAATTGGGATCATATCTCAAAACCCATCGACGGCTTTGGGGATTTTGAGCGTCTTTACGCAAAGATCGCGTCCATCCAGAAAAAGGATCCCGCGGATCTTTCTCATATGAAGCTCATAGTCTTTTGCGCTGACCACGGGATAGTGGAAGAGGGCGTGAGCCAGTGCGGGAAGGAAGTCACAAGGTCTTGCGCTGAAAATATAGGAAAAGGACTGACAAGCGCCGGCGTCATGGCAGGATCACTTGGTATAAGGATTGAAGCAGTTGATGTCGGGATAGATTCTGACGGTCCGGTTGATGGAACAGAGTTTTCAAGGATCAGACGAGGGACAAGAAACTTTTTGAAGACCCCCGCCATGACCTTGGAGGAATTTGAACAAGCGCTTTCTGTAGGAAAAGATTGCGCGAGGAATGCAAAAGAGGAAGGCATTACCATCCTTCTTTCCGGCGAGATGGGGATAGGAAATACCACAAGCGCTGCGGTTGTGGCGGGTTACCTTTTGAGGTCTTTTGGCACAGGACTTGAAGCGTCTGAACTTTGCGGGCGCGGGGCCGGGCTTTCCGACGAAGGGCTTGAAAGAAAAAGGTCTGTTGTAAGAAAAGCCCTTTCAATGCATGAAAGCCTCTCTGACAATGACGCCATGCGGTTTTTCGGAGGGCTTGAACTTGCAGCTATGTCCGGCATGATGAAAGAAGCGTCAAGGCTTGATATCCCTGTCATCCTTGACGGGATGCTCTCCCACGTCTGCGCATTATATTCCGTGATGACTGAGCCGCGCGTAAAGGACATCCTGATCCCGTCACATATGACAAAGGAACCCCTCTGCAGGGCGCTTCTTTCAGCCCTTTCGCTTTCTGCCCCCATTGACGGAAAAATGGCAACGGGGGAGGGAACAGGGGCGCTTATGCTGGTGCCGCTGCTCCGGCTTTCGGGAGAAGTTTATGAGAAGGCATTAAGATTTGGTGAGTCCGGGGTGGAGCAATATGAAAGATTTAAATGAAATTGTCCTTGTCCTTGGAGGAAGCGCAAGCGGGAAATCTCATTTCGCGGAGGAAATCGCCCAAATCGGCGAAAAAAAATATTATCTTGCGACAATGGAAAAGCCCAAAGAAGGAAGCGCACATTATGACGAGGTCAAAAATAGGATAGTGCGCCACCAAAAAAGCCGCGAAGGCAAGGGCTTTATTACTCTTGAGATCGAGCGGGATATTGAGGAGCGGATCGAAAAAGCGATAGAGAAAAAGGCAGATGTCATCCTTCTTGAAAGCCTTTCAATCCTGCTTTCAAATGAGATGTTCAGGGACGGCACAGTGATCGGAGAAAATGAGTGTCTTGAAAAAATCAGTAAAGCCCTTCAGAAGCTTTCAGAAAAAGCAAGGCGCCTTGTGATCGTTTCAGATCAGATCTTTTCTGACGGGATGGTTTACGAAGAAAGTGTGAGCGTCTATATGAGAGCTCTTGCTGCCTTGCATAGAGAAATATCAGCAAACGCAGCGCGTGTATATGAAGTTTACTACGGTATCCCAAAAAGACTGAAGTGAAAGGAAAATAATGACATTACTTCGAGGTATAACCGTCGCTTTTTCAATGTATTCAAGGATCCCGATGCCAAGGTTCAAATGGGATGAAAAGGATATGAGATATCATCTCATCTTCTTTCCGCTTGTCGGGGCGGTGATCGGGGGCTTGCTCTATCTCTGGAAAATGGTAAGCGAGCGGTTTTCATTTAATCCGATCCTTTTTACAGGAGTTACAGTAGCTATCCCTCTTATCATCACAGGAGGCTTTCACCTGGACGGGTTTATTGATACGAGCGATGCCGTCTCATCTTTTAAGGACAGGGAGGAACGCCTTTCGATAATGAAGGATCCCCATGTCGGAGCCTTTGGAATAATAAGGACTATTGTCCTTTTGATACTTTACTTTGCGTTTGTTTCAAGCCTTCAGAATGAAGGGACGGCCTTCATAGCGCTATTGTTTTCGTTTGTCATTTCACGTATTGAAAGTGCGCTCTCTGTTTTGTTACTCCAAAAAGCAAGGGCGGACGGGATGGTAAAAAAAGAAGCAGATACCGCAGGGAAGGGGCTTGTCGTGACAGTCCTTTGTCTTGAACTTGCTGCAACGAGTATTATCTGCATTTATCTTACGGGAGTGTATGGTCTTGTTTCGATATTGGTTTCGCTCCTGTTTCTTTTGCTCTACAAAAGCCGCGCCTATAAGCTTTTTGGCGGGGTCACCGGTGACACATCGGGCTGGTTTTTGTGCGTGAATGAATGTCTGTTTTCGTTCTCATTATTTTTGATGACAGTTTTTGGGAGGATAATATGAATATCATCCTTATCACAGGCGGGGCTTTTCAGGGAAAGAAAGGATTTGCAGAAAAAGAATTTCCGGCTATTCCTGTACTTTCCGATATTCATCTTCTGATAAGGGACGGGCTCTTAAATGGGATGACGGAAGAAGAGGCAGAGGCTGATATTTTTTCAAAAATAGAGGGGATTGCAGAAAGCGGTCAGACTGTCGTGATCTCTGATGATATAGGCTTTGGCATCGTTCCGATCGATCCATTTGAAAGGCGTTACCGTGAGGTCACGGGGCGGATAATCACTGATATTGCAAAAAAAGCAGATCAGTTTTTCAGGGTTACTGCCGGGATAGGAGAGCGGCTCAAATGAAGCATATTTATCTCATCCGTCACGGAAAGACTCCCGGAAATGAAATGAAAAAATATATAGGGGTCACCGACGAGAGCCTTTCGGATATTGGGCGAAAAGAGATCCTTTCAAAAAAATACCCAAAGGTTGACATCATCTTTTCAAGTCCCATGAAGAGGTGCCTTGAGACTGCAGAGATCATTTATCCGGACAGGACAGTGTATATAGAAGAGGGGTTTCGGGAAACTGATTTTGGGGAATTTGAAGGAAAGAGCTATGATGAGCTAAAGAATGACCCATCATACCTTAAATGGATTGAAAGCGGCGGAACAACGGCTTTTCCGGAAGGAGAAGACAGGAAAAGTGTATGTGTCCGGGTGATGAAAGCCTTCAGAAAAGCGCTTCCTTACATAAAGGAAGAGGAAACAGCAGTTTTCATAGTCCATGGCGGCACGATCATGACAATAATATCAGAGCTTTTTAACAGTGATTTTTACGATCATCAGGTGAAAAATGGAATGGGGTATTTTTTTGAGCTGTCACCTGACGGCGATCTCGGCGGGCCTTATCTTAGATCTTTTGATAGGTGATCCGCATTCCTTTCCCCATCCCGTGAAACTGATGGGGAGATTTATAGGACAGCTTACGAAAAAAATCAATAAGGAGGCCCTTGACGCTGAAAGAAAGCGGAGGCTTGGAAGGATTCTTGTCATCCTTACACTTCTTTGCTTTGGAGGGAGTTTTTTTGGACTTACAGTCCTTTTTTACAAGCTCTCATTCATATTGGGGACGGTATTTGAAGGGATAGTTTCTTATCAATGCCTTGCTGCCGGAAGTCTTTACAAAGAAAGCACAAAGGTTTCAAGGAATTTATTGAAAGATGATATCCAAAAAGCCAGGCAGTCCCTTTCCATGATCGTCGGGCGGGATACAAAAAGCCTTGATCAGAGCGGAATCACAAGAGCTGCCGTTGAAACTGTGGCGGAAAATACAAGTGACGGCGTGACAGCGCCGCTCTTATTTCTTTTCCTCGGCGGCCCCGTCCTTGGTATAATTTACAAGGCCGTAAATACAATGGATTCCATGATAGGCTACAAAAATGAAGAATTCATAGATTTCGGCCGCTGCGCGGCAAAGCTTGATGATATATTCAACTTCATCCCGGCAAGGATCAGCGCGCTTCTTATGATCATTGCTGCTTTTGTTGGGGGGAAGAGGCTTAACGGGAGAGGGGCTTATCATATTTGGAAGCGTGACAGGAGAAAGCACAGCAGCCCCAACAGTGCCCAGTGCGAGAGCGCTGCCGCGGGGGCACTTGGGATAAGGCTCGGCGGGCCGTCTTATTATTTTGGAAAATTGGTGGAAAAGCCCTTTATAGGAAACGACCTGCGGCCGGTTGAGCCTAATGATATAGGACTTACAAACAGACTGATGTTTATTACGGAGTTTTTATGCTATCTTTTGTGCACGGCGGTAATATTTATGATGTTGTGAAGGAGAGAGGGGAGGGTTCTCTCCTCGATCTCTCAGTCAGCCTCAATCCTCTCGGAATGCCGGAGGGACTTAAGGAGATACTCATTTCTTCTGTCTCATGCGCAAGTAACTACCCGGAACCCGGAAATAAAAGCCTTTCCATGATGGCGGGAGGGGTATTTGGTATTTCTCCGGCGGAAATTGTATTTGGGAACGGGGCGTCTGAGCTCATTATGGCGCTTTCCAGATTATTTCTACGGAAAAAAGCGCTTCTTGCAGTGCCGTGTTTTACTGGTTATATCTATGCCTTAAAGAATGTGTGCCCGGATTGTGAGATAGTCTATTACAAACTGAATGAGGAAAATGATTTTCGTATGGATCCGGGTATAGTTGGGGCGATAGAAAGGGAACGCCCGGATATCATTTTTCTTACAAATCCCAATAACCCAAATGGCGCATTGATAGAAAAAAGCCTGCTTTCAGAAATTGTATCAATATGCGAAAAAACAGGCACTCATCTAGTGATCGACGAATGTTTCCTTCCGTTTACGGGAAGGGATGAGAGCGATTCATATCTTACCAGGCTTTCCGGGAAAAAGAATCTTACAGTGCTTCGGGCCTTTACAAAGACTTTTTCGATCCCGGGTGTCAGGATCGGGTATTGCGTCACTGACGAGAAGACGGCAGAGCTTCTGCAAAGCAATCTTCCCGAATGGAATATTTCTGTGATCGCCCAGGAGGCAGGCAGATATTGTCTGAAAAACCTTTCCTACGAGACCGAAGCAAACTCTCTCATCAAAGAAGAAAGGGCTTATCTTTCAAACAGCCTTCGAGATCTTGGCTTCACGGTCTTCCCCTCCGATTGCAACTTTTTGCTTTTCAAAAAAGGAGACAGAGAACCGTCCCCTGCCTCCATTCTGATAAGGGACTGCTCAAACATCCCCGGGCTTTCAAAGGGCTATTACAGGATCGGGATCAAAAAGCATGAGGATAATGAAAGATTCATCGCGGCGCTAAGATAAAAGGCGGACGGGGCTTTGTACCTTGAAAACTCAATTCAGCTTTTTTATGTGTGGGAAGTTTTAGTTGTTGACCTTTATGCTTGCTTGAAATATGACCTGACTTTCGGGGCAGACCGTCCGAAAACCTGCCTTGACTCGAAATAGACTACATGGGTAGATACATCCTAAAAACGGATGATTTACATATAAAAATGCGTACCTTGACAACTGAATAAAGTGCATAAAACCTGG